>VFSW01000638.1_pt1 | contig 51820 bp, 44 predicted proteins | sample 5358111 | NCBI WGS metagenome assembly VFSW01 (sample SAMN11554181, study PRJNA540505) | mine drainage metagenome | isolation source: sediment from site ElyBrook_90M | place: USA: Ely Copper Mine, Vershire, VT | collected 2017 | reverse complement strand
GCCGCTTTGCTTATCGGCCTCATTCGTGCGGGAACTGCTGCACCGGCCCGCGGCTTGCTGGTATGGTGGTAACGCGATGAAAAAGAAGCAGCCGCTGGCGAGGGTGGAACTGACGCCGGTACCACGCTCGGTGACGCTCCTCGGCGCCACCGGCTCGATCGGGTCGAGCACCGTCGATCTGCTCAGACAGGAAGCGGGTCGCTATCGCATCGCAGCGGTGACGGCGCATCGCACCGCCAAGGCGCTGGCGGGGCTGGCGCGCGAGTTAGGCGCGCGTTTTGCCGCAGTGGCCGACCCCGATGCTTATGGCGAACTCAAAGCCGAACTTTCCGGCTCCGGCGTTGAGGCGGCGGCCGGCGCCGCGGCGGTGGTCGAAGCGGCGCAGCGTCCCGCGGACTGGGTAATGGCCGCGATCACCGGCGCCACGAGTCTGAAGCCGACGCTCGCAGCGGCCGAACGCGGCGCAACGGTCGCGCTTGCCAACAAGGAATGTCTCGTCTGCGCCGGTGCGCTGTTCATGCGGCGGGCTGCTGCCGCCGGCGCCAGAGTGTTGCCGGTCGATTCCGAGCACAATGCGATCTTTCAGGCGCTGGGCGCTGGCCGGCGCGAGGACGTACGCCGGATTGTCCTGACGGCCTCGGGCGGGCCGTTTCGAACTTGGTCGCTCGAAGCGATCCGTAAGGTAACGGTCGAGCAGGCGCTCAAACACCCGACCTGGTCCATGGGACCGAAGGTCACGATTGATTCGGCGACGCTGATGAACAAAGGTCTCGAACTCATCGAGGCGCATCATCTGTTCGCGCTGGGACCGGACGCGCTTGATGTCGTGGTGCACCCGCAGTCCGTCGTCCACGGTTTGGTGGAGTATCGCGACGGCTCGGTGGTTGCGCAGCTCGGATCGCCGGATATGCGTATCCCGATCGCCCATTGCCTGGCATGGCCGGTGCGCATGGGCACGCCAGCGGCGCGCCTCGATCTTGCCCGCCTCGCCACACTTACGTTCGAAGAGCCGGATCCCGTCCGCTTCCCGGCCTTGGCGCTCGCACGCCGGGCACTTGTCGCCGGCGGGGCCGCGCCGACGATTCTCAATGCCGCAAACGAGATTGCGGTGCGGGAATTTGTGAATCGGCGTCTCGGCTTTAGCGGAATTCCCGTTTTAGTCGAGGCGACACTCGATGCGGCGGAACGGCGCGGCACCATGGCGGAGCCGCAATCGGTCGAAGACGCGATCGCCATTGACCATAACGCAAGAAGGCTCGCGGCCGACCTCTTGCCCGAAATTGCCGCAATGGCATCCTAAGCGTTAAAACTGGGCCGGATAATGCAGGGGCGGGGGTAGAAAAGCGTCATGGGGTCATATTTTTTGTCGCATTTGCACCTGCTTGGCGGCGGCGTTGTCGGGTACCTCATTCCCTTCCTGTTCGTCCTCAGCCTGGTCGTCTTTTTACACGAGCTCGGTCATTTTCTGGTCGCTCGCTGGTGCGGCGTGCGGGTGATGGTGTTTTCCATCGGCTTCGGCCCGGAAATCGTCGGCTTCAATGATCGCTATGGCACGCGCTGGAAAATCTCCGCCATTCCCCTCGGCGGCTTCGTCAAATTCCTCGGCGATGATAGTGCGGCGAGCACGCCCGACAATGCGGCGCTCGCCAGCATGGATGCCGGCGAGCGCGCGCACAGTTTCATGTTTCAGTCGGTGCTGAAGCGGGCGGCCATTGTGGTGGCCGGACCGGTGGCAAATTTCATACTCGCTATCGTCATCTTTGCCGCGGTTTTTATGGTCTACGGCAAGCAGACGATGAGCGCGCGCGTGGATTCGGTACAACCGGGCAGCGCGGCGGCTGCCGCAGGCTTCGAGCCCGGCGACGTCGTCGTGACGATCGACGGTCATGCCGTCGACAACTTCGCCCAAATGCAGCGGATCGTCGGCGAAAGCGCCGGAGAGACGCTTGAAATCACCGTTCGCCGGGACGGCGAGACCAAGACGCTCAAGGCTACGCCCGCATTGCAGGAGAAAAAGGACGTCTTCGGCAACGTTCGCCGCATCGGTATTCTCGGCATCCAGCGTTCGCCGGCGCCTGAGGATTTGAAATCGCAGCCGGTCGGGCCGCTGCAGGCCGTCTGGCTTGGGGTGCAGGAATCATGGGACGTCGTCGACCAAACGCTGAGTTATGTCGGCGGGGTCATAATCGGGCGTAAATCGGCTGATCAGCTTGGCGGTCCGATTCGGATCGCGCAAATGTCCGGGCAGGTGGCGAGCCTAGGGTTCGTCGTGCTCCTGCATTTCTCCGGCATGCTCTCGGTTTCGATCGGACTGCTTAACCTGTTCCCGATACCTTTACTCGATGGGGGTCACCTTTTGTTCTACCTGATTGAAGGCGTTCGTGGCCGTCCGCTTTCCGAAAGGGCGCAGGAGGTGGGATTTCGCATCGGCCTCGCGATCGTGCTGATGTTGATGATATTTGCAACTTTCAATGACATCGTTCATCTGACGACGTCCTGAAGTCGGTGGGCACTCTGGGGTGGGGCGTGTCACACTGCTTGCCAAAATGTGTGTCAAATCAAAGTGGAGAGGTAGCGCCGAACTGAGACCTTGAATTGAGGGAGACTGCAGCAACCCGCCAAATGGGGGCGGCCACAAGGGGGATTAAGGGCGCTTTGCGCATGGACATGTGTGTGCGGGTAAGACGAGGGCTGGTCGTGGCCGGCTTGCTCCTCGCCGGTGTATTGTTTGGCGTTGCGTCTGGAGCGGCATTTGGCGCGCCGGCGGAATCCGCCGCGACGGCCAGTTCGATCGTGGTCGAGGGCAATCGCCGCGTCGAAGCCGACACGATTCGCTCGTACTTTAAGCTCACGCCGGGCGAACGCCTCGATGCAGCCAAGATCGACGCTGCGTTGAAGGCGCTGTACGCCTCCGGCCTGTTTCAAGATATCCGCATTTCGCAATCGGGCGGTCGGCTGGTGGTGACGGTGGTGGAGGCTCCCGTCATCGATCGGCTCGCCTTTGAGGGCAACAACAAGGTCAAGGACGAGCAGCTCCAGCAGGAGATCCAGTCGAAGGCCCGGAGCGCCTTATCGCGCGCCACCGTGCAGGCCGACGTTCAGCGCATCCTCGAGATTTATCACCGCAGCGGGCGTTTCGACGTCAAAGTGGTGCCCAAGATCATCTCGCGGCCGAACAACCGCGTCGACCTGATTTTCGAGATCAACGAAGGCGAGAAGACCGGCATCAAGTCGATCGTATTCGTCGGCAATCACGCTTACTCGGCTTTTCGGCTCAAGGAAGTCATCAAGACATCGGCATCGAACTTATTGAGCTTTCTGCAGACCACCGACGTCTACGACCCCGATCGCATCGAAGCCGACCGGGATCTGATCCGGCGCTTTTATCTCTCGCATGGCTATGCCGACGTGCAAGTCGTCTCCGCGACCGGCGAATACGATCCAGCCCAGAAGGGCTTCATCATCACCTTCACCATCGAAGAAGGACCGCTCTACCATTTCGGCAAGGTCGACATCCAATCCAATATCCGCGCGGTCGATCCGCAAACACTGCGGTCTGTGCTACGGATGCGGGACGGTGACGTTTACAACGGTGATGCGATCGAGAAGACAGTTGAAGATGTAACCGTCGAAATCACCAAGCATGGGTATCCCTTCGCCACCGTGCGGCCGCGCGGTGACCGCAATGCCCAAACCCGGACTATCAGTGTTGTCTTTGTCGTGGATGAGGGCGTGCGCGCCTATATCGAGCGCATCAATATCCACGGCAATACCCGCACCCGCGAATATGTTATCCGGCGCGAGTTCGATATTTCCGAGGGCGACCCGTACAATCGCGCTTTGATCGATCGCGCCGAGCGCCGTATCAAGAACCTCAACTTCTTCAAGAACGTGAAGATCACCAACGAGCCCGGATCGGCGCCCGATCGGGTGGTCGTCAATGTTGAGGTCGAAGAGCAATCGACCGGCGACTTCTCGGTGATGGGCGGGTATTCCACCGCCGACGGGTTCATGGCCCAGGTGTCGGTTTCCGAACGCAATCTCCTGGGGACCGGCCGCTACGCCAGAGCGTCGCTGACCGCCGGGCAGTACATTCGCGGGGTGGAGTTCAACTTTGTCGAGCCTTATTTCCTCGACAATCGAATGTCATTTGGCGTCGATTTGTTCGCTCGCGAGACCTTGGCCAGTCCCTACATGTCCTACGGAACGACGGAATATGGCACCAACCTGAAACTGGGTATTCCGCTGCGTGAGGACCTTTCCCTGCAACTGCGCTATTCAATCTATGATCAGTCGATCAACCTGCTTTCCACGTTGAACGACTGCGCCAACGTCAATCCGAATTTCGCCACCACGTTCCCAACCGTGAATGCCTTGGTCGCAGCGAACAGCGTATTAGCCGGGGCATATCCCATTTACGCCAACAATTTAGCAGCCAACGTTCAGGCCAACTGTCTTTTCAGTACTCCTGGGAACACCGCGCCGCTCTATGAAGCGTCGCTGCCCATACGCGAGGAGCTTTCCTACGGTGGCTATCTGACTTCGATGGCCGGATATGGATTGACCTACAACACGCTCGACAACAACAAACGCCCGACGAATGGTCTGCTCATCAACTGGGGCCAGGACTTTGCCGGTCTCGGCGGCGCCGTGGCATACATCCGCACGGTCGTGGACATCCGGGCTTATTATGAAGTTATCTCCGACCTCGTCGGCCTTCTGCATCTGCAAGGCGGCGATATATTTGGCTTAAACAAGTGCCCGACAGGCGCTTGTAGCGGCGACGGCTATGTCCGCATGCTCGACGATTTTAAGATGGGCCCCAACCTGGTCCGCGGTTTTCAGCCAATGGGCCTCGGACCGCGTGACACCACCTCGGGCACGTCGAACGATGCGCTCGGCGGCACGAGATATTGGGGCGCCAGCCTTGAGTTTCAGTATCCGTTCTACTTTCTGCCGAAGGACGCCGGTATCCGCGGCGCGGTGTTTATCGATTCCGGCGCCGAGTGGGGCTACCAGGGAGAGACGGCTTGGCCCGCGAATGGCGAAGTCAACGGCATGATCACGACCAACACCGGCGTCAGCTATTTCTGCGGCAACTGCGCGATGCAATATGCCGATACCGCGGCTCCGCGCGTGTCCATCGGCGGTAGCATCATCTGGGATTCGCCGTTCGGCCCGCTGCGTTTCGATCTCGCGTATCCGATCTTGAAGCAGCCGTACGATCGTGTCCAATGGTTCCAGTTCGGCGGTGGCGCGCGGTTCTGATTGAGGACTGCCGCTGTCGTCGAGGCCGGGCGTATGCCGGATTTCCTTCCAACCAGGCGAACTTTGACGATCGGCGAGATTGCCGCGCTTACCGGCGCGCAGCCGCGCGCCGGTGCGTCACTCGACCGGCCTATCCGTAACATTGCGCCGCTTGATGCCGCGCAAGCGGCCGACGTGACGTTCCTCGACAATCCAAAATATCTCAATGAGCTGGCAACCACGCGCGCCGGCGCGTGCCTGTTGCAGCCACGCTTTACCGGCGCTGCGCCGGGTCGCCTGCAAGTGCTGGTTATTGCCGAGCCATACCGCGCCTTCGTTGCGGTGGCGCGCGCGCTGTTTCCAGACTCGCTACGGCCGTCATCCTTGTTCGGCGCGACCGGACGCGAGGCCGGTGCGCATGTGCATCCTTCGGCGCGGGTCGAGGCAGGGGTGACGATCGATCCGCTCGCGGTGATCGGCCCAAGCGCCGAGATCGGCGCTGGCACGGTGATCGCTGCCGGCGCCGTAATCGGTCCGGGCGTTGCGGTCGGTCGCGATTGCAGCATCGGCGCCGGAGCGAGTCTGCTTCACACACTGATCGGCGATCGCGTGATCATTCACCCCGGCGCCCGCATCGGTCAGGATGGGTTCGGGTACCTGCCGTCGCCGAAAGGTCATGTGAAAATCCCGCAGAGCCGCCGCGTCATCATTCAGGATGACGTGGAAATCGGTGCCAACGTGACGATCGACCGCGGCTCGACCCGCGACACGGTCATCGGCGAGGGCACCAAGATCGACAATCTTGTGCAAATCGCGCACAACGTAACTATCGGGCGGCACTGCCTGATTGCCGGGCAGGTTGGCATCTCCGGCAGTGCGCGGCTCGGAGATTTCGTGATGCTCGGTGGCAAGGTCGGGATCGCCGATCACGTCACGATCGGCACCGGCGCGAGTCTTGGCGCGCAGAGTGGGGTGATGAGCGATGTTCCTGCCGGAGCGCGCTGGATCGGCTCACCGGCGCAGCCGGTGCGGGACTTTATGAAGGGGGTCGCGGTTTTGCGGCGGCTTGCGCGTGGCGGCAAGCGGGAAGGAGAGTCGGAATGACCGAAGAGTCGCTCGGCACGGCCGACATTCACGAAATTCTGCGCCTGTTGCCGCATCGGTATCCGTTTTTGTTGGTCGATCGCATTAGGGACATTCGCGGCGACGAGCACGGCGTCGGCATTAAGAACGTTACCGTGAACGAGCCGCAGTTTGTCGGGCATTTTCCCGATAACCCGGTGATGCCCGGCGTGCTGATGATCGAGGGCATGGCGCAGACGGCCTGTGTGCTTTGTCTGCGGATGATGCCTTCGCCGGAGAAGCGTCGCACGATGTTCTTCATGACCATCGACAAAGCCAAGTTCCGCAAACCGGCGCTGCCCGGCGACACGCTCGAATATCACGTCGACAAGGTCGCGCACCGCCGCAACATGTGGTGGTATCGTTGCGAGGCCAAGGTCGGCGGTGCGCTGATCGCCGAGGCCGTGCTCGGCGCCTACATGGCCGAGGACTAGATGGCGCGGATCGATCCGACCGCGCGCGTCGCCGATGGCGCGCGCCTGGGAGAAGAGGTGGAGATCGGGCCGTACTGCATTGTCGGACCCGACGTCACGCTCGGGAGCGGCGTGCGCCTCATCGCCAATGTTCACATTACCGGTGTAACAACCATCGGTGAAGCGACCGTGGTCTATCCGTTCGCTTCGCTCGGAACGCCGCCGCAATCGGTCCATTATCGCGGCTGCGCCACCCGATTGGTGGTGGGGCCGCGCTGCGAATTGCGCGAAGGCGTCACCATGAATACCGGAACCGAGGACGGAGGCGGAGAAACCCGTGTCGGCGAACGTTGTTTGTTCATGGTTGGCTGCCACGTGGGCCACGATTGTCACGTCGGTAACTCGGTAACCTTCGCCAATAACGTGGTGCTCGGCGGGCACGTCAGCGTCGGCGATCACACCTTCCTCGGCGGTCACGCTGCAATTCATCAGTTCGTCCGCATCGGCGAAGGCGCCATGATGGCGGGGCTATCGGGCGCCGCCGGCGACCTCATTCCGTTCGGCTATGCGCTCGGTCAGATCGCCGATCTGGTGGGCCTAAATGTCGTCGGGCTGCGGCGACGGGGCGCGACACGCGCGGAGCTGCATCGGCTGCGGCAAGCCTATCGCCAACTGTTCCTTGGTTCCGGTGTTTTCTCCGAGAGGGTAAGCTCGGTCGCCGCCGCATTTGCCGGCGATCCGCTGGTGGAAGAAATCACTGCCTTCATTGCGGCCGGCGGAAAGCGGCCGCTGATCCATCCGCCTGCAGCGCGGCGGTCCGATGAGCACGGAGACGATGCGTCCTGACACGCCGAGCACCGCGTGGACCGCTTCAGGACCCGAGCCGGTGGCGGTGATCTGCGGCGGCGGCAGTTTTCCCGGCGCGGTTGCCGAGGCGATCGTACGTCACGGCCGCCGGCCGGTGATGTTCGGATTGCGGGGCTGGGCCGATCCCAACGTCGTTGAGCGCTATGCGCATCATTGGATCGCAATCGGGCAGGCCGGCCGGCTGTTCCGTCTGGCTCGCGCCGAGCATTGCCGCGAGGCGCTGTTCATCGGTACTCTGCTGCGGCCGCCGCTCTGGAGCATCCGTCTTGATTGGCACACACTTCGGCTGATGCCGCGCGTCGCGCGCTTCTTTCGCGGCGGTGACGACCGGCTCTTGTCCGGGGTGGCAAGCCTGTTTGAAGAGGGCGGAATGCGGATCATCGGCCTTGACGAGGTGGCGCCGGAGATCCTTGTTCCGGTAGGCGTACTCGGCCGCTACCAGCCGACGCCGCGTGACAACGACGATATCGGCTGCGCGCTAAAAGTGCTCGCGGCATTGGGGCCGTTCGATGTGGGCCAGGCCGCCATCGTCGCCGACAACCATGTGCTCGCCGTCGAAGCGGCGGAAGGTACCGACAACATGCTCCTGCGCGTGGCCGAACTGCGTCAGCAACGCCGGGTGGCGACCACACCGGGCCGGGGCGTGCTGGTGAAGGCGCCCAAGCCCGGGCAGGATCGCCGCTTTGATCTGCCGGCGGTCGGGCGGCAAACCGTCGAGAACGTGGCGCGCGCAGGTCTCGCCGGATTAGCCGTTGTCGCCGGGAGCACGATCATTGCCGAAATAGCGGACGCGATCGCGGCCGCCGATCGGGCCAAGATTTTTCTTGTCGGCGTCGGAGAAGGTGCGGGACGATGAATTACGTCCCGCAGCCCAAGCCTTTGTCGATTTATATCGTCGCCGCGGAGGAGTCGGGTGACGCGCTGGGCGCGTCCTTGGCAAATACGCTGCGCGCGCGTGAAGGCCGGGCGCTCAAGCTCGCAGGTGTCGGCGGGCGAGCCATGGCGGCGGCGGGAATTCGGAGCTCGTTCGCTATCGACGACCTTTCGATTATCGGCTTTACCGCAATCCCGCGCCGGCTTCCGACAATTCTGCGCCGCATCCGCGAAACCGCAGACGCGGTAATCGCCGCGCGGCCGGATGCTCTCGTCATCATCGACAGCCCGGATTTCACCCACCTGGGGGCGCGCCGGGTGCGGGCCGAAGCGCCCGCGATCCCGATTCTCGATTACGTCTCGCCGTCAGTTTGGGCTTGGCGGCCCGGGCGCGCACGCGCGATGCGCAGCTATGTCGATTGCGTGTTTGCGATCCTGCCGTTCGAGCCGGCTACACACGTGCGGCTCGGCGGTCCACCCTGTATTTATGTGGGCCACCCGCTGATCGAGCGGATCGCCGAACTGCGCCCGAGCGCCGATGAAGCCCGGAGGCGCCGTAGCGACCCACCGTTGGTGTTGGTGCTGCCTGGCAGCCGATCGGGCGAGATCCGCCGGCTGCTTGCGATCTTCGGTGCCGCGGTCGCGCGCGTTGCCGCGCAGGTCGGGCCGATGGAGCTGGTTCTGCCGACCCTTCCGCATCTTGCTTCGGCCGTGCGCCTCGGAGTCGCCGGCTGGCCTGTCACGCCACGGATCGTGTTCGAACGAGAGGAAAAATGGGCGGCGTTTCGCTCGGCGCGCGCCGCGCTGGCGGCCTCTGGCACAGTGACGCTCGAGCTTGCGATTGCCGGCGTGCCGACAGTGGCCGCTTATCGCGTCCCGCTGATCGAGGAGGTCATCGCGCACCTCGTCGGACTGCGGGCAAGGCTAACGAGCGTGATCCTCGCCAATCTGGTCATCGGCGAGAACATCGTTCCGGAATTCCTGCAACGCGATTGCACGCCGCAACTGCTCGCTGATGCGCTTGTTCCGCTGCTATCCGAAACTCCGGAGCGGGCCCGCCAGATCGAGGCTTTTAGGCGGCTCGACCAGATCATGGCGGTCGATGCCGCGCCGAGCGTCAAGGCCGGCGCGATTGTTGTCGAGGTCGCGCGCCGCGGCCGCCGCGATCTTGTCGCCGCGCGCCAGCGTTAATCTCCTGCTAACGCGAGCAACAAATGTTCAAGAGCCAGCTACGATCCGCGCGCGCATGACCAAGACGCGAAAATCTACAGTGCACGCCGCGATTACCGGGGTGCACGGCTATGTGCCGCCCGATGTTCTCACCAATGCCCAGCTGGCGCGGATGGTCGATACCAGCGATGAGTGGATTGTCGAACGTACCGGTATCAAGGAACGCCACATCCTCAAAGGCAAGGGACTGGGGACCTCGCATATGGGCGCCGAGGCCGTGCTTGGCCTCCTGAAAAAGACCGAAACGGCGCCGGGCGATGTCGAGCTGTTGATTTGCGCGACTACAACACCCGACATGGTGTTTCCGTCCACTGCCAATCTCATCTGCGATTTGGCCGGTATCCGCAATATCGGCAGCTTCGATGTGCAGGCCGCGTGCTCGGGCTTTGTCTATGCGCTCAGCATTGCGGCGCAATTCATCGAGACCGGGAAGTATCGCAAGATTGTGGTGGTAGGCGCCGACAAGATGTCGGCAATTATCGACTATACCGATCGCGCCACTTGCGTGCTGTTCGGCGACGGCGCCGGCGCCGTGCTGGTCGAGCCTGGCCGTAATCACGGCATCATCGACACGCTGATCTGTTCGGATGGCGCCGGCGTGCCGCACCTGCACCAAAAAGCCGGCGGCAGCCGGATGCCGCCGACCGCGGAAACCGTGGCCAAGCGGCTGCACTATGTGCATCAGGAAGGCGCGGCGGTCTACAAATACGCCGTTGCGCGCATGGCCGAGGTGGCGACCGAGCTGATGCGGCGTAACAAGCTGACCACCGAGATGGTCGATTGGCTGGTGCCGCATCAGGCCAACAAGCGCATTATCGAGGCCACTGCCGAGCGTATGGGGCTTTCGGCTGAGCACGTGATGGTAACGATCCACAAATACGGCAACACCACCGCCGCCACGATCCCGCTCTGCCTTTGGGAATACGAGAACAAGCTCAAAGCCGGTGACCGCCTCATTCTCGCGGCGTTCGGCGGCGGCTTCACCTGGGGCGGTATCTATCTCACCTGGGCCTACGGTCCGCGCTGAGCCGTATTTGCCCTGGCGCGAGGGGGATGGTGAAGAACACCGGCCGAACCGGCTATACTGGCGTTCCAGGAGGAACGCCGATGCACGATACGACGGCCATCGGGGCTCCGCAGCAGCGAAGCGCCAGCTACATCCGCAATCCGAACTACGCGGAACTGCATCGGCATTATCCGACCACGGATTATCTGCGCCGCCGCGCCCGTCATCACATTCCTCATTTTGCCTTCGAGTATTCGGATGGCGGCTCGGGCAAGGACGATGCCGGGATCAGGCGGAATTGGGCGGCGCTTGATGCTGTCGAACTGGTGCCGCGTTACGGCGTCATGCCAACGCTGCCGCCGTGCGACGTCAAACTGTTCGGCCGCCGCTATTCGGCGCCGATCGGAGTGTCGCCAATGGGCGGGCCTTCGATCATTTGGCCGGGCGGCGACAAGCATCTGGCGCGCGCCGCCCAGCGTGCCGGTGTGCCGTACATGCTCAGCACCGCCGGTGGCGCCACGATCGAGGAGATCGCGGCGGTCGCGCCGGATGTTTTCTGGTTCCAGCTTTATCGCCTGGCCAACAACGACCACGCAATCGGTCTCGACCTGGTACGGCGCGCCGAGGCGGTTGGTTGCCGCACCCTGGTGCTGACGCTTGACGTCCCGGTCCGCACCACACGCCCGCGCGAAGTGGCAACCGGCATTGCCGGTGCCTTTAATCTTGATCTGCGCATTATGATGCAGATCGCGCGGGCACCTGGCTGGACCATGGCGCTGTGGCAGCACGGCATCCCGCGCTTCCCCAATCTGCGGTCCTATGTCGGTGAGAATGCTTCGCTCAACGAGGTCATCGCCTTTGCCCAGCGCGAGCAGCGTGGCGCTTTTACCTGGGACGAAGTGCGGAAGTACCGCGATCGCTGGAAGGGGACACTGATCGTCAAAGGCATCATGCATCCGCAGGACGCCGAGCAAGCCGTATCACTTGGCGTCGACGGCCTCATTGTTTCCAATCACGGCGGACGGCAGGTGGAGGCACTGCCGGCGGCGATCGATGTGCTGCCGGCGATCGTGCGCCAGGTCGGAACGCGCGCGACGGTGATGATGGATTCCGGGGTCCGCAGCGGCAGCGACGTTGTGCGTGCCTGCGCGCTCGGCGCGGCCGCTGCGTTCGCCGGCAAGGCGTTTCTGTGGGGCCTCGGTGCGCTCGGGACCGAGGGGCCCGGCTACGTTATCGACCTTCTGACCGAGGAGACGCAGGCGGCGCTTGGCCAGCTCGGAGCGCGCGCCTTGGACTAACTGCGCACGAGCGTGGGCCGACATCCGGGCGCATTGCAGTTCTAAACGCCCGGAGCGCGCCCGACGCCCGTTGGCGGGCGTCGGGCATCGACAATGTCGTCGCGACCCGAGGTCGTGTACGCTGCATTGGCGGGCGTGAAGCTACGCGCCGTTTGACAAATATCAACGCCCGACGCCGCCAGCGGGTCGATTTGTGATCTGTCGGAGTCCGGCAGTGCTCATTGCGATATTCGCGGACATTCACGCCAACCGGCAGGCATTCGCCGCGTGTCTCGCGCAGGCGCGCGATTTTGGCGCAGAGCGAAATGTGCTGCTCGGTGACTATGTCGGTTACGGCGCCGATCCGGACTGGACCCTAAAGACCATCATGGATCTTGCCGACAAAGGCGCCGTCGCCGTGCGCGGCAATCACGACAACGCGGTCAGCAACACCCGAGAGCAGCTCAACGCCGAGGCCCAGATTGTCATCGAGTGGACGCGTGGCGAGCTCGGATCCGCGGAACGACGATTTCTCGATGAATTGCCGCTTACACGTAACGACGATGACCGCCTCTACGTTCATGCCGACGCCAGCAGTCCAAAAAGCTGGCGTTATGTCGTAGGGATTGAAGATGCCGCCCGCAGCATGAGAGCGACGTCATTGCCGATCACGTTCTGCGGCCACGTGCATCGGCCGGCGCTCTACACCATGTCGGCAACCGGCAAGATGACCGGTTTCTTGCCGACAACCGGTACTGCAATTCAACTGCTGCCCAGCCGGCGATGGCTTGCGGTGCTCGGTTCGGTAGGGCAACCCCGCGACGGCAATCCGGCGGCGTCCTACGCAATGCTGGACACAAAACGGCGCGAGCTGACGTTCTGTCGCGCGCCCTACGACGTGGCGGGGGCGGCAACACGAATCCGGGACATGGGTTTGCCGGTTTCCCTCGCTGACCGGTTGCTGGTGGGGAAGTGATGGTCAAGCCAAGGCTGGAGCCGGGCGCGATTCTCGACGGCTTCCATCTCGAGGAAATTCTGCATCGGGGCGGCATGGCGACGCTTTGGCGCGTTTCGCGCCTGGATCAGCCGATGCCGATGCTGATGAAAGTACCGATCATCACTGAAGGCGAGGACCCGGCAGCAATCGTCAGCTTCGAAATGGAGCAGATGATCCTGCCGCGCGTTTCAGGCATTCACGTTCCAAAGTTCGTGGCGGCGGGTGATTTTGCCGTGCAGCCCTATATCGTGATGGAGCACATCCCCGGAAAAACGCTGCTGCAACGCCTCCCCGAACTGCCGTTGCCATACAACGAGGTTGCCGACACCGGTTTGAAGATCGCCAACGCCCTGGATGATCTGCACCGGCAGCATGTCATTCATCTCGACGTGAAACCAAGCAACATCATGTTTCGGCCGACGGGCGAGGCCGTTCTCCTCGACTTCGGATTGTCGCATCATGATCAGCTTCCGGACCTGATGAAGGAGGAGTTTCGGGTGCCATTTGGCACGGCGCCTTACATGTCGCCGGAGCAATTGCTGGGTGTGCGCAATGATCCGCGAAGCGATCTGTTTGCCTTAGGCGTTCTCTTGTTCTTCTTCTCAACCGGCGTCCGCCCGTTCGGGGAAAGCCAGACCATGTACGGGATGCGCCGGCGGCTTTGGCGCGATCCAAATCCGCCACGTCAGCTGAGATCCGACTACCCGCTTTGGCTGCAGGAGATTGTCCTGCGCTGCCTTGAGATCGAGCCGGCTTGGCGCTTCCCGACCGCGGCGCAACTGGCGTTCGAATTAAGCCACCCCGGCCAGGTCAAACTAACCAAGCGGTCCGAACGGCTGCAGCGGGATCCGCTGACCACCGTCTTGCGCCGACGCTTCAACAAGGATCTCACGCGCTCGATCACGTTGCCGGCCATCGCGGCGCAACTCGCTTCGGCGCCGATCGTCGCGGTAGCGGTCGATCCGGTGGAAGGGTCTGTGCAACTCAATGACGCGCTGCGCGTAGCGACGGCGCGCCTTCTGGCAACGCTCCCGGCCGCGCGGCTTGCCTGCCTCAACGTTCTCAAGCTGGGGCGGATCAGCATTGATTCGACGCTTGACGAACAGGGCCACAACAAGCGGATCGATCGTCTTGTTGCTTTGCGGCACTGGGCCGAGCCGCTCAAGCTTGCCGATGACCGCCTGACCGCGCACGTTCTTGAGGCGGTCGATCCGGCTCGCGCGATACTCGAATTTGCGGCGGCCAACCGCGTCGATCACATCGTGGTCGGAGCGCGGCAGAACTCGCTGCTGCGCAATATCCTGGGAAGCGTATCGGCAAAAGTGGCTGCGGAAGCGCCATGCACGGTCACGGTGGTGCGGCCGGTGCGAACGGAGGAAACCGAAAAATCGTGATCGCCGAAGGAAGCTGCGAAAATCACCACTTGCGAACCCGCAGACAGACTTGAGCCAGATCAATGCCGGCGCTGCGCACAAGACTGAAATTCCCGTGGCTTGGGAAGGGTTCAGTTGCCGCGCGAATTTTATGTACAAGCACCTTCTCATCGCTACCGATGGCTCCGAATTATCGAAGCTGGCGCTTCAGGAAGGCGTTGCGTTGGCGAAGGCTCTCGGTGCACGCGTAACCGCCATCACGGTCACGCCGCCGTTCCACATTTTCACCAGCGATCCGGCCATGGTCGCCGACACGTCCGAAGCATACAGGACGCGCATGGCGGCTCTTGCCGGCCGGTACCTTGATGTCGCAAAGCACGTCGCGGCAGCGGCCGGCGTGGCCTGCGATCTGGTGCATCTGGAGCACGAGCATCCCTATCAAGCCATCATCGACACGGCCGCGGAGCGAGGCTGCGACGTGATTGAAATGGCGTCCCACGGCAGGAGTGGCATGTCCGCCGTTTTACTTGGTAGCGAGACCCTCAAAGTGCTGACCCACAGCGCCGTCCCGGTCATCGTGTGCCGCAGGCCGCGTGCGGCCGTTCGCATCCAAAGCGCATTCGCCTCGTAACGGTTGGGGCCAAGCTGCGCGCAAAATTGCGATCTGCTTTGACGCCGTCGAGGTAACCGCCCTGGGGCACGCCCTAGTGCCGGCCCGTTCCGAAGGCTAGAAGAAGAGCCCACGACGGACCATGCCATGGCGATCCTGGCCGATGCGACCATCGAAATGACTGACGACCGGCTTGCGGCTCGCAACGCGGTCGTGCTCGCTGCTGCGCAGGCGCTGGCGGGCGGCAATACCACGGTGATCGTGGCAACCGGCGGAATCGTCGGCTCGATGCTTGCGCCCGATCCGGCGCTGGTGACGTTGCCTATCAGCATCATGGCTGTGGGGATGTGGATCGGTACGCTGCCGGTCGGGATGCTGGCCAAGGCCTTCGGCCGGCGCCTTGCCCTGCAAGTCGGATCGGCCTTCGGCGTAGCGTCCGGCGTGCTCTCGTGCATTGCCGTGCTGTCAGGATCGTTCGGTCTTCTGCTTGCCGGGACACTTTGCGGAGGCCTCTACGCCGCGGCGCATCAATCCTATCGCTTTGCCGCCGCCGATACGGCAAGCCCACAGTTCCGCGCCAAGGCGGTGGCGTGGGTGCTGGCCGGCGGCATCTGCGCTGCGGTCATCGGCCCGCAGCTTGTGATCCTGACCAAAGACCTGTGGCCGCCGTATTTGTTTGCCGGGACGTTCTTGGCGCAATCGGCTTGCGCGATGATCGCAGCGGCGGTGCTGATGCTGCTCAGGCTGCCGCCGGCGCGCGCTGCGGTTCGGAGCTTTGCCGACGGACGGCCGCTGATGGAAATCGCGCGCGAGCCGCAATTTATCGTCGCGGTCGGCTGTGGCGTCGCGAGCTTTGGCGTGATGAACTTGATGATGACCGCGGCGCCGCTCGCTATGGTGATGTGCCATCATTCGGTCGGAGAAGCTGCACTCGGCATCCAGTGGCACGTGATCGGCATGTATGCGCCGAGCTTTTTCACCGGCACGCTGATCGCGCGGCTCGGACTGCGCACCATGATCGCGATCGGCCTGTTTTTGCTCGCTGCCGCCGCTTCGCTCGGCCTGCTCGGGACTGCGCTATGGAATTTCTGGATCGCGCTGGCGTTTCTAGGCGTCGGCTGGAACTTTGCCTTCATCGGCGCCACGACCCTGGTCACCGAGTGTCACGGCCCGCGCGAACGCAACAAGGTGCAGGCGTTCAACGACTTTCTGGTCTTCGGCTCGACCGCGATCGGTTCGCTGTTCTCCGGCGCACTGCTGACCCTCTACGGCTGGTCAGCGGTCAACGACGTGGTTTTCCCGGTGGTGATTGCCGCAACGGTGCTGCTCGCCTGGGGCACGTTCGCGCGACGGCTAAATCCGGTGTAGAATTGATTTAATTGCTCGAAGAGATGGAATCTCGGAGATGGACGATCGGACGGTGGAGCTAAATTCGGTCAGCGACGAAACCGCATTACGCGGCCTGTACGAGCCGCCGATGGAACTCGCGGTTTTGAAACAGCTCGATCGTCTCGACGGTCATTGCCGCAACTTCCTCGCCCATTCGCCGTTTGCGGTGATCGGTTCGACGCGGCCGGGCCGCGGCACCGATGTGAGCCCGCGCGGCGATGCTCCCGGTTTTGCCCGGGTGCTGGACGATTACACCATCGCTATTCCGGACCGGCCGGGCAACAATCGGCTCGATACGATGTCGAATATTGTGGGCGATGCCGAGGTCGGGCTGTTGTTCTTCATTCCGGGCATCGATGAGACGTTGCGCATCAACGGCACGGCGCGGCTGTCCCAGGATCCGAAGCTTCTCGCCGCTGCGGCGGTCAACGGACGTGAGCCCCGCGTGATCATTTTGGTCAATGTGCGCGAGGCCTTCCTGCATTGCGGCAAGGCGCTCAAGCGATCCAAGCTCTGGCACGGCGATTATCGCGTCGAGAAGCAGTCATTTCCCTCGCTGGGGCGGATCATCGTCGAGCAGACCAGGACGGCTCGGCTGACCGTCGAGGAGGCCGACGCTGTGGTCGAGGACGGCTACCGCAATAAGCTCTACTGAAAAGGGGCTTGAGCGCCGGCCTGCCAGGTCCCGGCAGCGCTCTGATGCGCCGAAATTTCTGCCGCGTAACCAATGACTTATACCACATCGTTAAAGCGGAGCTTTGCTTTCCGGATCGGCCGCGTTTTCTGCCTGGGATTGCTTCCGCTCGGCGGCAGCTGATGCGGCATGATCTTTTCGGAAAACGGCTTCCACTTTTGCAGATCATGCTCTAGAGCATCGCGCGAGGAATCTTCCTTTCGGGCCGGGCTTTAACGCTGGCCCCCATCAACCGGGGACCTTCCATGACGACTTTGTGGCTCATCGTTCTGTGCGGCGTTCTCGCGCTCGTCTACGCCATCTGGGCCACGTTCTCGGTGATGCGGGCCGATCCCGGCAACGAAAAGATGCAGGAGATCGCGGCGGCGATACGCGAGGGCGCGCAAGCCTATTTGCGGCGGCAATACACCACGATTGCCATCGTCGGCATCGTGATTTTCCTGATCGTCGGATATTTCCTCGGCTGGCTGGTTGGCGTCGGCTTCGCCGTCGGCGCGATCCTTTCGGGTGCCGCAGGCTTCATCGGCATGAACGTGTCGGTGCGCGCCAACGTGCGCACCGCGCAGGCTGCAATCGGCTCGCTCGCCGGCGGGCTTGAGCTTGCGTTCCGCGCCGGCGCCATCACCGGGCTTCTGGTCGCGGGTTTGGCGTTGCTCGGCGTGACGCTTTATTTCGGCTTCCTGGTCGGCACGCTGCATCTGGCGCCGAACGACCGCACCGTCGTCGATTCGATGGTGGCGCTCGGCTTCGGTGCTTCGCTGATCTCGATCTTTGCCCGGTTGGGCGGCGGCATCTTCACCAAAGGCGCCGATGTCGGCGGCGATCTCGTCGGCAAAGTCGAGGCCGGCATTCCGGAAGACGATCCGCGCAATCCCGCAACCATCGCTGACAACGTCGGCGACAATGTCGGCGACTGCGCTGGAATGGCTGCTGACTTGTTTGAAACCTATGCGGTGACGACAGTCGCGACCATGGTTCTGGCGGCGATCTTCTTCGGCGCGGTCTCGACCGAGATGGTATTGCGGATGATGACGTTCCCGCTCGCTATCGGCGGCATTTGCATTATCGCTTCCATCATCGGCACGTTCTTCGTCCGGCTTGGCGCCAGCCAGTCGATCATGGGCGCGCTGTACAAGGGCATGATCGCGACCGCAATTCTCTCGCTGATCGGTATTGCCGGAGTGACGCACTATCTTATCGGGTTCGGTCCGCTCGCCGGCGTGAGCTTTTCGGGCGCGGAGCTGTTTTATTGCGGCATCACCGGCCTCGTCGTTACGGCGCTGATCATCGTGATTACGGAGTACTACACCGGCACCGATTATCGGCCGGTGCACTCGATCGCGCAGGCCTCCGTGACCGGACACGGCACCAATGTCATCCAGGGTCTCGCCGTGTCGATGGAAGCGACGGCGCTTCCGGCGCTGGTCATCATCGCCGGCATTCTGGTCAGTTATAACCTTGCCGGTCTGTTCGGCATCGCCACCGCGGTGACGACGATGCTCGCGCTCGCCGGCATCGTGGTCGCGCTCGACGCTTTCGGGCCGGTCACCGACAATGCCGGCGGCATTGCCGAAATGGCCGGCCTGCCGAAAGAGGTGCGCAAATCGACCGACGCACTCGACGCCGTCGGCAATACCACCAAAGCGGTGACCAAGGGCTACGCCATCGGCTCGGCCGGGCTCGGCGCCTTGGTGCTGTTTGCCGCCTACAACCAGGATCTCAAATTCTTCATTTCTGGCGCGGACAAGCACCCTTACTTCCAGGGCGTGGTGCCTGATTTTTCCCTGGTTAATCCGTATGTCGTGGCCGGGCTCTTGTTCGGCGGCTTGTTACCGTATCTGTTCGGCGCCATGGGCATGACGGCGGTCGGCCGCGCCGCCGCCTCGATCGTCGAGGAGGTCCGGCGGCAATTCCGCGAGAAGCCCGGCATCATGCAGGGCAGGGACAAGCCGGATTATGGCCGGGCCGTCGACATGCTCACGAGAGCCGCGATCAAAGAGATGATCGTGCCGTCGCTGTTGCCGGTCCTGTCACCGATCGTCGGCTATTTCATCATCTATTTCATCGCCGGCGGCGGTGCACCGGGCAAATCGGCAGCCTTCTCTGCGCTGGGAGCGATGTTGCTTGGCGTGATCGTGACCGGTCTGTTTGTTGCGATCTCGATGACGTCAGGCGGCGGTGCGTGGGATAACGCCAAGAAGTACATCGAGGACGGCCACTACGGCGGCAAGGGTTCCGACGCCCACAAGGCGGCCGTGACTGGCGATACCGTCGGCGATCCGTACAAGGATACGGCGGGCCCGGCGGTTAATCCGATGATCAAGATCACCAACATCGTAGCGCTGCTGCTGCTTGCGGTGCTCGCCCACTGACGTGCGATCGACAACGGAGCAGGTCAGCCCGACCGGCTGGCCTGCATTGCCGAACTACAGCGGCAGCCCCAAGCGGGCATGCGACAGCGAATCGAACAGCGCCTGGACGACGGTGAGATCGGAGCCGGCAGTCGGCGTCGTGCGGCTGATGAAATCGAAGACCCTGCCGTCCTTAACTCCATATGACGCCACCCGTTGTACCCGGCGATTCTGGTCGAAATAGACCGCCACCACCCGCTGATCGGTGATGCGGGTCGGCAAGAACGAAACCGCACGCTCGGCGCGCTGCGAGATGTAATAGAACGCTTCGCCTGAGACGGTGGCGACGGTCGAGGGCGTACCGAGCACGATCAGGACCTGCTCCTGTGATGCGCCGAGGCGAATTTGTTCGAGGGCCCCATCCGGCAGCACATAGCCGCGCTGGAAGGTCTCGCCAAAGCATCCACCCAGCGGCAGCACCAGCGCGAGAGCGAGGACATAGGCCGCAGCGCGCCGTCCCTTACCCTGCACAACACCCCTGCACATCCGTCCATCCCACCTTGTGTCCAAGCACCGCCTGCCTTACCCCAAGATTCCAAGCGGCGAGTTAGCGCCCGGGCCGACTTGGAACTTCGGCGCCGACTAATAGGCTATCCCTATGATATTAACGGCGTTTCGACGCGGGTTCCACAATCGCAACATCCACGTGCTCTATGGCACGATCGTGGCGCAGGCGCGGTCGCGCGCCTTTTACGCCGATTATGGGGTGCCCGACACTGTCGAAGGCCGATTCGAGTTGCTGGTGCTGCATCTCGTGCTGCTGCTGAACCGGCTTGGGCGCACGAACCAAGCCGGTGGTCAAGGCCACAGCCTTGGGCAACGGCTGTTCGACGTGTTTTGCCGCGACCTCGATGACAATCTGCGGGAGATGGGCGTCGGCGACATGGCGGTTCCGCGGAGGATGCGGCGCTTCGCCGAGGCCTTCTACGGCCGGCAGTCGGCTTATAACGCGGCCATGAGCGCCGCCGACGAGCGGGAGCTTGAGAAGGCGCTGGCGCGCAATATCTTCGGAGTCGTTGTGGTGGACGAAAGAGCGGTGCGGCTGGCGCGTTATGCTCGCGCGGCGGCGACCCAGTTGGATGCCGGGGACGAGGACGCTATCGCCGCCGGGAAGGCTGCTTTTCCAAGCCCGGAGGTCTTTGCACATGCGTGAGCATCGGTCCGAAGAATACGCTGCAATACCCTGGCAGTTCACGGTCGCGCTCGAAGATGTGCCCGACACCGGTGAACGCTTCGCGCTCGTCGCCGACTCCGAAACGCGTGCCGCCGTGGCGCGGCTGGCGGGGCTGCGCGATCTGCCGCGCCTTGAGGCAAATTTTGAAGTGGGGAGGCAAGGAGCCGGCTTGCGCGTGACCGGCCGGGTTTCCGCGACGGTTGGTCAAAACTGCGTCGTCACCCTCGAACCGCTCGCCAATGCGGTGGATGAAGAGATCGATCTTCTGTTCATGCCGCGGTCAGCCGCCGAGAAGGCCGGCGCAGAAGCCGCCGCGTGTGCCGAGCGTGGTGGTGATACCGAGCCGCTGATCGATGGACGAATCGATCTCGGTGCGCTCGCCACGGAATTTCTCATCCTTGGGCTCGATCCCTATCCGCGCAAGCCAGGAGCGGTGTTTGCGCCACCGCGGGATGCCGACCCGGATGAAGGTCCGTTCGCTGCCCTCGGTGCGCTCAAGAAGGATAGGGATGCTCGCTGATCGCAGTTGTTTCCGGTCGCCGAACCGCTATTGTCCCGTCCGGTCTCGCCTTGGCTGGTGCGGACGAGGCGCGTGATCCCGATTGTGGAAACCGATCATTGCCTGAGGATCATGCGCCGACAACATAATCTGAACCGTGATCCGATTGCGTTGAGTTGGATCGTGATCTAGGACCGCGGGCATTTCATGTCGCAGATGGTCCGCATTGCTCTCGACGCGATGGGAGGCGATCATGGCCCGGCCGTGGTTGTGGCCGGCGCGGAATTGGCGCTGGCTCGCCACCCGCAGAGTGAATTCCTGTTCTTCGGCAATCGAGCGCAAGTCGAGCCGCTGGTGGCCGGCCGTCCGGCGCTGAAATCTGCCTCCCGGCTCGTTCACGCCGAAGTGGCCGTGCGCATGGAAGACAAACCGAGCCAGGCGCTCCGCTACGGCCGCCGCAAATCTTCCATGTGGCTCGCGATCGATGCAGTGAAGAAACGCGAGGCCGACATGGCGGTATCGGCCGGCAATACCGGCGCGCTGATGGCGATGTCGAAGTTCGAGCTAAAAACCCTGGCCGGCATTGAGCGGCCGGCGATTGCGGCATTGTGGCCGACGCTCCGCGGCGAATCGATCGTGCTCGACGTCGGTGCGTCGATCGGCGCGGATGCGGAGCACCTTGTCGACCTTGCGGTGATGGGTGCCGCGATGGCACGCATCCTGTTGGGGCTCGAACGGCCGACGGTCGGACTCCTCAACATTGGCGTGGAAGAGGTCAAAGGCTTGGAACCGGTGCGTGAAGCGGGCCGGATTTTGCGGGAGACGCGACGGCCCGACCTGGACTATTTCGGCTTTGTGGAAGGCGACGATATCGGCAAGGGCACCGTCGATGTCGTCGTCACCGAGGGATTTGCCGGCAACATCGCGCTCAAGACCGCCGAAGGCACCGCACGTCAGATCGGCGAATATCTCCGCTCCGCCATGAATAATTCGCTCGCTGCCCGGATCGGATATTTGTTCGCCCGCTCGGCATTCCGGCAATTGCGGCACCGCATGGATCCGCGCCGCTCCAACGGCGGCGTGTTCCTCGGGCTCAACGGCATTGTCATCAAGAGTCACGGCGGAACCGATGCTGAAGGTTTCGCCGCCGCCATCGATCTCGGCTACGGCATCGTGCGCGACGAACTTCTGGCCAAGATCACGGCGGCGCTCGGACGACAAGGCCATGAAGCGGGTAAAGCGGCGCCCGAATCTGTCGGCGGAGTCGCGGTGTGATGATTCGCCGTTCCGTTGTCCTGGGCTGCGGCAGTTATCTGCCGAACCAGGTTCTCACCAACGCCGATCTCGCGCTCAAGGTCGACACCTCCGACGAATGGATCGTGCAACGCACCGGCATTCATGAGCGCCGGATCGCCGCGCCGGGTGAATTAACCTCGCAGATGGCAGCGCGCGCCGCGCGCGCCGCACTTGCCCACGCCCACGTCGAAGCGGGATCGATCGACCTTATCGTCCTCGCAACCTCTACGCCCGATAATACATTTCCGGCGACCGCTGTGTCGGTGCAGGCCGACCTTGGCATCACCCACGGCGCCGCCTTCGACGTGCAGGCAGTGTGTTCCGGATTCGTTTACGCGCTGGCGACCGCCGACGCGCTCCTTAAATCGGGGGCATTCTCGCGCGCCCTGGTGATCGGCGCGGAGACATTCTCACGCCTGCTCGACTGGACGGATCGCACGACCTGCGTCCTGTTCGGCTACGGCGCCGGCGCCGTCGTACTCGATGCCCAGGACCAGCCGGGGGCGCGCGAGGATCGCGGCGTTCTTACGGTACGTTTGCGCTCGGACGGCAGGTACAAATCGAAGCTCTATGTCGACGGTGGACCATCATCGACCGGCACCGTCGGTCATCTGCGCATGGAAGGTCGCGAAGTGTTTCGGCACGCTGTGGCGATGATTACCGACGTGGTGCATGATGCCTTTCAAGCGACGGGCTTTACGGTCGCGGATATCGACTGGTTTATTCCGCACCAGGCGAACAAGCGCATTATCGACGGATCGGCGCACAAGCTTGGCATCCCGCCGATCAAGGTCGTCAGCACCGTCGACCGACACGGCAACACCTCGGCGGCGTCGATACCGCTGGCGCTCAGTGATGCGGTCGCCGATCGCCGCATCAAGCGCGGCGATCTCCTGCTGCTTGAGGCAATGGGCGGCGGTTTTACCTGGGGAGCGGCGCTGGTCCGCTGGTGAAACGGGAGCCGCCAAGGCCGTTGACCGTTCGCCGATAAGTTAATAACGTTGATAACGTTGATAATTCAGTACGATACCATGATCGGTTAGTATTGATCGCCGAGAGCGGGGCTGGCGATGGCGAGAAAGACGATCACGCGGGCTGATCTATGCGAGGCGGTCTATCAGAAGGTCGGCCTGTCACGCACTGAATCCGCCACGCTCGTCGAGCTGGTTCTAAAAGAAATTACCGACTGCCTGGAGCGCGGCGAAACGGTTAAGTTGTCGTCGTTCGGCTCGTTCGTGGTGCGGAAGAAAGGCCAGCGCATCGGGCGCAACCCGAAGACCGGCAAGGAAGTCCCGATCTCGCCGCGCCGGGTCATGGTGTTTAAACCCTCCGCCATCCTCAAGCAGCGGATCAATTCCGGGCCCGACGGCGGCGGCAAGGAAGACGACGACTGACAGCCGGCGGGGCAGGGCATTGGAAAAAGCGCCAGACGCATTCCGCACGATCAGCGAAGTTGCCGAAGAGATCAACGTTCCGCAGCACGTGCTGCGGTTCTGGGAAAGCCGTTTCACGCAAATCCGGCCGCTGAAGCGGGGCGGGGGCCGGCGCTACTACCGGCCGAACGACGTCGATCTCCTCCGCGGGGTGCGCCACCTGCTTTACGGCGAGGGCTACACCATCCGCGGCGTCCAGCGCCTGCTGCGCGAGCAAGGGCAGTCGTTCGTTCAGGGCGTCTGGCGCGCGGGAGCCGAAACGCCGCCCGCATTGCACGAGGATGGCGACAGCGGCGTCGAAGATCAGGCCGGCATCAGTGCGGTCGAGGAACCCTCTCACGTCGAGAGTGCGCCGAACCTTCCGGCAGGCAACCGTTCAAATGAGCGGCGTGAACCGAAAATAATGTCGCCCGTCAGCGCTGTGCCGGCGCCGCAGCGGCTGGGCGTCGAGGAACGGCGCAAGCTGCAGGCGGCGCTTGATGAACTGATCGCCTGCCGCAGCCTGCTTGACGCCGCGTTGTCGGAAACGCCGGTCTCGCAAGACTAGCGCCGCGAGCTTGTGCTCGCAGCGCGGCGTTTCGCGCAGATCCTCGCGATCAGATGTGCTGGCCGACGGCACTGCCATTCTTGAAATGTCGTACCTTCTTGGTTTGCACGGGGACGCAGCCAGCGGAGCCGCAGATATTTACGACTTGCCGGATCAGCGGCATCGACGCGACGCCGAGCGTTGACTGCGGCGTGAATGCGTTGGCTTGGTTGCCGGCAAGTCCGCCGGAAAGAATGGCCGCAGCAGCAAGAGCCGTGAGCAGGGTCGCTCGCATGGGTATCCTCTTCAAGTTGGAAGCGATGTGGATGGGGTGAACGCACGCGCTGTACGCTAACGCAAAGACGCCGAGATCGGAGCGCAGGTGCGCAGCGAACATCTGCCCGCCGCGTTGCCCCGCAGATCGGACAAACCCGGCGCAAGCTTGTCGTCGCAAGATTGGCCCGGCCATATCAGCCTGCCTTGCGCATTTCGAGCACGTCCGCGCCGTTGGTCGGCGCAAGTTCGGCAAACAGCGGTCCGAGGTAGTTCCGGTATCGGCGCCAGCGTCCTATCGAACTCCGGTAAATGGGCTGGCGCACTTGGGTCGCGCTTGCAGTGCGGATCGGCCGCTCGTTGCGGTGAAAGTCGAGGCAGCGCGAATCCCACGGCAGACCGCAACGGGCGATGATGCGTCGCGCGGCGCCTTCCAGATCGTCCACGAGGTCCTCGTAGCGCACGTCGATGATGCGCCCCGGCGGCAGCGTAAGGCGCCAATGCGCCATGAGTTCCCGATAGTGCCGGTAGTAGCGACCCAGCTCGGCGAGATCGTAGGTGTGTGACTGCCCCTTGGTGAAATGCACGGCGAAACAGGAGACGCAGGTGTCCGCAGGATCGCGGATCGCGTGAATGATGGTGGCGTCGGGGAGCGCCAGATGGATCAGGCCGGCAAAGAGCAAGTTCGCCGGCATTTTGTCGACAATTCGCGCCGCGCCGGGCGCTCGCGCTGCCAGCTTATCGAGATAGAGCGCGCCCAGCTCGCGAAACTGGTGCGCCGTTATGTCCGGCACGAACTCCGGAAACGCCAGCGATCGCGGCATCGCGCGGCGGATGGCATCGGTTGTTTGTTCGAACAGGGTGAGTTCGCCGGCCCCGAATATTGCCGGATGACTTGCCAATATCTGCTCGATGAGGGTCGTGCCGGAACGGGGCATACCGATGATGAACAGCGGAACCGGCGACCGCACGCCTTCGCCTTCCCGGTCCCTGACAAAGTCGCGCGTGAACAGTTCGCGCGTACGAGTCATTTGCGCGAGCGTAGCGGCTTCGTTGTAAGTAACCCGCTGGCGTTTCAGCGCATTGGCAGCCAGCAATTGGCGAAAAGCATCGTCGGGATTGCCGAGCTGTTCGTTAATTTTGGCGAGCGCGAAATGCAGGTGCATCCGGTTCACGGCGGACAGCGAAGCGGCATCGGCCGCCAGGCTCTCAAGCGCCGGAAGATGGCGGTCGCCGGCGCTGAATGGTCGCATGGCGGCGAGATTGTCGTAGTAGGAAGCATCTTTGGGCGAGAGCCTAATTGCCTCCTCGACGGTGCTGACCGCTTCAACCATCCGCCCGCGTTCCTTCAAGATCAGGCCGAGGTTGTTGTAGGCTCCGGCGAAGCCAGGATTGCTCGCAATGGCGCAGCGGAATTTCGCTTCGGCTTCGTCCCACCTTTCAAGCTGCGCCAGCGCGAGACCCCAGTTGCAGAGTGTCTCCGGATTGTCCGGTTTGATCGCTATCGCCCGCGCATATGAAGCAACGGCGTCATCGAACCGGTCTAGTTCGGCCAGCGCCAAGCCGCGATTATTGTGGATCTCCGAGAAGTTTGGCCGCAGCGCCAGAATTTGTTCGTAGAGCGCGATCGCCTCGCCAAACCGTCCCGCTTGGTGGCTCGCCAAGGCTTGCGTACAAAGCGCCGGCAGTTTGTCGGCGGCTGTGGCGGCAGCCAAATTCTTCGAATGTCGGGCCGGCGTCGCCGGTAGGCTGTTCGCCACGGTGCTGTCCAATGCGCGCGCGCCGGAAATCGCGGGTAAGCGTGACGACACCCCGACTGCCTTCGGCTAAAGGAGCATGGTGAACGAAATGTTAATGCGGGTGGCCGCGATCGGATCGGGCGTTCAATAAACTCTCGACCGGCGTAGCCCGAAATCCTTGATCCGTTAATCGACCAGCCGGGTTATTGGTCGGAGCGCCGAGATTTGAACTCGGGACCCCCAGTCCCCCAGACTGGTGCGCTAACCGGGCTGCGCTACGCTCCGTCGCTGAATGGACTATAATTAGCGGCCCTCCACGGCACAAGCGACAAGCTGCTGACAAGCTGCAACTTGCGCTCGCCCGTGAGGCCGTGACGACGTATAGAGGTGCGATTCTTCCTGTTCGCCGCCGTCCGCACAATCGGATTTTCCGTGAAACGGCTTTTCAGCGCGACCATCAATTCGCTGCACGGCCTCGGCTACGGCTTTCGCACTGAAGCCGCGGTGCGTGAGGAGATGTTGCTGTTCGCCGCCGGAGTTCTCCTCGGCCTCCTCGCCGCTCCGAGCGTTGCCTGGTACGTCGCAATGATCGGATCGTTGCTGATCTTGCTTGCGGTGGAACTTCTCAACACTGCGATCGAGAAACTTGCCGATTACATCACCCGCGAACGGCACATCGAAATCCGCCGGATCAAGGATTTCGGTTCCGCGGCGGTATTCTGCGCCATCTGCCTCTCGGGGCTGGTTTGGCTGGCGGCGATTGTCGCGCGCCTCGGATTGATCTGACGCTTCGCCGCGCGGCGATATCGTCTGGTAGGCGGCGCAGCGCCACCGCGCGGGATCACCGGTCCACCGGCAGCTCGGTTGCTTAAGATTTTACACAAGTATTTATGTTACCGAGCCACCATGGATCGTGCGAATCATCAGTATAAGCCGCACACTGATCTGGCGAGAACCAATTGAAATCTGCGGTGCCACAAGGATTTATATAGTTGAGAACATCACAGCTCGCGGCGCGTTACATGCGGAGGTTGTGCGTGAAGTCGGCGGCAACGGTGCTTCCGTGTGCGATATCACAGTAATACTTGTCGTGGAGCGTTCGTTAGCCCCCATAGCGCATCGAAACCGCTTTGACGCCGGGCCGCTTCGGAACTGCAACCGCTTATGACAGCTGCTGCAATGCCTAACAACAACGCCGCACCAAAACCGGTCCAGATCGCTGCAGCCGTGATCGGCAATGCGCTCGAGTGGTACGATTTCATCGTGTTCGGCCTCCTGACGGTGATAATTTCGCGGCTGTTTTTCCCGGCAGAGAGTCAATATGCGTCGCTATTGTTGACTACGGCGACGTTCGGTGTCGGTTTTTTCATGCGGCCGGTCGGCGGCATTGTGCTTGGAATCTACGGTGACCGCGGCGGTCGCAAGGCCGCTTTAATTCTGATCATCGTCCTGATGACGGCCGCCATCGCCATGATCGGCTTTGCGCCGACCTATCAGGCGATCGGCGTCGCGGCGCCCGTGCTGATCGTGGCGGCGCGGCTGTTGCAGGGATTTGCCACGGGCGGTGAGTTCGCCATCTCGACCGCCTTCCTCATCGAAAGCGCACCGCCGCGCCGCCGCGGCCTTTACGGCTCCTGGCAAATGGTGGGGCAGGGCTTGGCCGCATTGATCGGCGCACTTCTGGGAACGCTGGTGACGCGGAGCCTTTCGCCGGAAGCGCTCGACAGCTGGGGTTGGCGCATACCATTTCTGGTCGGACTGGCGATCGGTCCGGTCGGGTTGTTTATCCGCCGCCATCTGGAAGAGACGCAAGCATTTCTGGCGGCGCGCAGCGCCAAGGTGCCGCGGCCAGGTTTCGCTGCGGCGCTCGCCACCCATTTGCGGGGAGCACTGGTCAGCGTCGGGATCGTCACTGCGGGAACCATTTCATTTTACGTCATTCTGCTCTACATGCCGACTTTTGCACTGCTACAATTGCATTTGCCGCTGGCCCAGGCCTTCGTCGCCCAATCGATCGGCCTTGTCTGCATGATCGTGCTTACCCCGCTGTTCGGCGCGCTGTCCGATCGTATCGGGCGCAAACCGATCATGATCGTTTCGCTGGCGCTTTATCTCGTCCTTACGTACCCACTATTCAGCTGGCTCCACCAGCATCCCTCGTTCGGCAGTTTGGTGTTCGTACAGATTGTATTTTGTTCAATGCTGGGGGCTTTTTTTGGTCCGAGCGCGACGGCTGTAGCGGAGCAGTTTGAGGCCCAGGCGCGTTCCACCGGTCTCGGCATCGCCTACAATGTTGCGGTGATGATTTTTGGCGGCTTCGCGCAGTTTTTCGTGACCTGGCTGATCGAGGTAACCGGCTCGCCAATAGCGCCGTCGTTTTACGTGATGTTCGGCGCCGCGCTCGGTGTCCTGGCGGCGTTCTTTCTGGTCGATCGCGCCGGGGATGCGCGGCTGCTGGAGCCCGAGGGTGTTTCGGCATGCCCGAGGACGGCTTGAAACGGGCCGTCTGACTGCCGTCAGCGCCCCCATAGCTGCTTGCTGGCGATGCCGGCGCCTTCGCTGAGCGCCTGCAACTTGGCCCAGACGATGCTGTCGGCCACCGCCGGCTGCGTGCGCACGGCGGTCCCGAAACCGCAGTCGACGCCGGCGATCAGCCGCTCGCGGTCAATGACGGTGGCGTAGCGGCCGATGCGCTGGGCCACCAGCCGCGGATGTTCGACGAAATTCGTGGTCGAGTCGATGACGCCGGGAATGAGGATCTTGTCGTCGGGAATTTTAATGTCCCTGAGATCCTCCCATTCGTGATCGTGCCGCGGGTTGGCGGCCTCGATACTGATTGCCTGCGGCCGCGCCTTGAAGGCGATGTCGATGATTTTCAACAGCGGCAGATCGTGGGTGTGCGGGCCTTCGTAATTGCCCCAGCAGATGTGCAGCCGCATGCGGTCCGCTGGCAGACCCGCGGTCGCCGCATTGAGCGCCGCGATGTTGCGCTCGGCGATTTTTTCGCGGAATTCGTCGTCGGTGAGATGCCGATATTGATTGTTGCGCGCCGAGCCGAGGTCAGGGGCGTCGATCTGCAGCAGAAATCCCGCCTCGACGATGGCGGTGTATTCATGCCGCATCACGTCGGCCAACGCGGCGATATAGGCGTCTTCGCTCGGGTAATGCAGGTTGATGATGAAGCGCGTCAAAATCCCCGGCGACGGCGCCGTCATGAAAATGTCAGCCGGCCGCGATTTCGCCGCCGCCGCCTTCAGCCGCGCGATGTCGCGGTCGAGCGCGCTTTGGCCCCGGTAGCGCAATTCGCCGACGCAGCCGGGAAACGGGACGGCCGAGAAATTGCGGTGCGGGCCGGCGAAGTCCGGATGCGCCAGCAGATCGCGCCCCATCATGATATCGCGGCCCTTTTCGGCGGCGCGCGGGTCGGGCTCGATGCCGCTGACGCGGTGACGGATGTAGGTGGTGTAGGACGGCTTGCTCATCTCGCCGTCGCTGACAACATCAATGCCGGCTGCGACCTGCCGCGCGACCACGTCGTCAACCGCAATCGCCGCCTCGGCTTCGAACGCCTGGGCATCAATCGCCTCGCCGGCTTCCCGACGGAGAATAACGTCAATCAGCGGTTTCGGACGCGGCAGGCTGCCGGAATGCGTCGTCAGGATGCGGTCGGTCGAAGTCTTCATGCGACGCTCGGCGACCTCTGATCACGCGAGAGCAGTGTAGCTACGCCGGACAGAAATATCCGGTCCTGACGAAATTATACAATGTATCGGATTGCGAGAGGGCGGGCCGGCGCATGGCGCCGACCCGCAAGATTTCGGCGATTACGCCGCGGCACGCTTCCAGAGCTGCTTGCTGGCAAGCGCCGCGCCTTCCGAGAGCGCCTTGAGCTTGGCCCAGGCGATCTGCGGATGCACGCGGCCGCCGAGACCGCAATCGGTCGAGGCGATGACGTTCTCGCGGCCGACTGCCTCGGCGAAGCGGATGATCCGGTCGGCGACCAGTTCGGGGTCTTCGATCAGGTTGGTCGAGTGCGTGACCACGCCGGGCAGGATTTTTTTGCCCGGAGGCAGCTTGATGGTCTTCCACAGCTTCCACTCATGTTCGTGGCGCGCATTGGCGGCCTCGAAAGAGTAGTAGTCGCAGTTGACCGCCAGCATCAGGTCGACGAGGTGTTTCATCGGGATGTCGGTGGTATGCGGGCCGTGCCAGCTGCCCCAGCACAGGTGGAAGCGGATTTTGCTCGGCGGCAACCCTTTGATCGAGTGATTGAGAGCGTCGATCTGCATCTTGGTGTAGCGCCGATAGCCTTCGATGTTCGGTTCGTTCTTCTGCTGATCCCAGTTCTCGCCGATCGCGGGATCGTCGAGTTGAACAATCAGTCCGGCGTCGATGATCGCCTTGTACTCTTCGTGCATCGCGTCGGCGCAGGCGTACAACAGTTCCTCTTCGCTTTTGTAATATTCATTCGGCATGCGCGCGCAACTCGCCGGCGCGATTGCATTCATCCAAGCCCCTTCGGTCGGCAGCCCAGCCGCCTTGATGCCGGCCTTGAAGTTGGCGATGTCGCGCTGGATCACATTCTGGCCTTTGTACTTGACCGGGCCTTTGACCAGCGGACTGTGCTCGGTCATGAACTGCACGGGCAACCCGCAGCCGGACTGTGGGTCGAGATACGCCTCATGAAACTTGGACATGTCACGGCGCTCGCCCCAGTCGCCGACGATGAAATCCTTTGGCGCCATGGGCGTCTTGGTATGTGCCGACAGCTTCGTGAACCAGAGCCCTTGCTTGACGACCTCAACACCGCCGAGCCGCGGGATGATGTACGACCACCAGGCGCCGTAATCGTAGGCCCACCCCACCGTGTGGCCGAGTTCGCCGTCATTGATGAGATCGACGCCGGCGTCTTTCTGCTTTTGCACGACCTCGGCAACCGCGTTCTTGAGTTCGCGGTCGTAGGCGGCTTCGTCGAACTTCTCGCCCAGGGTCTTCTTCTGGCTCAATTCGAGCAATTTCTGCGGGCGCGGCAGGCTACCCACATGCGTCGTCAGAATCCGATCGGCCATGTTTTCCTCCCCATTGATTGTGAACGTTGCGCCGGATGTGCGTGTGAGACCACGCCACCCGTGCGGTATGAGCAAACTTTTCCATAACGGCGCGCCGTCGGCAAGGACTCGGGGCCATGACAATGACAACTCATCGGCTACCGATATCGATTGTTTGTGGTCGATGGGCCGGGGCGGGCAGGCGCCCAAACCGTCACGTGACGAGCGATCGCATCGTCTGCTGCCGCCGCGTGCCGCGGTTCGTCCAAGCTGGCTGAGCGACCAAAACCTGCAAGCGATATTTGCGGGTGTCCGCGAACATGAACTCCGAACTTGCACGCTCCGCGACATTTTGAAGCCGCTCCTTCACGCGCAAGGCAGTGTTGCACCGGCTGTGCCGAAAGGATTTGACCGGCTCGCCGTGATGGTTACGATTAAAGAATCGGGGGTCGGCGCCGTAGACAAAGTCGTTAACGGAAGGGTTGGGGCTTTTGATTCGGTTCCGTTTGGATGCGACCGGTGACGCCGCGATTTGCCGCGGCTGCAATCCGGCGGATTAACAGCTACTAGCGCCCATCCCTGACATGCCGCCCTATTTCGAGTCGGTCTCGCGTGACGATTCTTGCGACTATTGCACTGGGCGCCGCCAGGCGAGCCCGTTGCCGTATCCGCTCGATGCGATCTACTGCATTTCGCTGCAGGAACAGCCGCACCGAACCCGTAACGCCGAGGCGCATTTTCATCGCGTCGGAATCTGCAGGCATGTGACGTTCTATCGCCCGATGCGGGGCGAGAACGGCGAACGCGCCATTTGGGAGTCACATCAGGCGCTGGCGCGTCATGCCTTGGCTAGCGGCCGCTCGCACGCCCTGATGCTCGAAGATGACGTGTTCTTTCGGCGACCCTGGCACCAGCTGGCGCCGAGGATCGGCCGCGCCATCACCGCGCTGCCCCCGGATTGGTGGTGCTTCTATCTCGGCCACGTTCCGCTGCAGGCTCATTTTGTCCGCTCAAACGTTCTGCGCGTGCGTTCCGGCTGTGCTCATGCCTACGTCGCCAGCCCGCGGCTATTGTCGTGGCTGGCTGATACCGAGCCGTTGAGCGCCGACGTCGCCACCTGGCCGCGAATTGGCGGTTCGATCGACGGTGCGATGCTCAACTTGCCAGGGATGTATGCGCTGTTTCCGATGGTGGCGCGGCAGCGTTTCCTCGGCGACTATCGCGTCGATACCCGTGTCGACCAGGCAGGGCGGCCGCGCCCCTGGCACGACGGCGACCGCTGGCGATATTTTTTCATCTTCCGTGGCGCGCTGGTGGCGGAAGCGCTTGCGGTCATCCTGTCACCCTTTCACCACTTCACGCTGGAGCGCTACCGAAGCGGCGCGACCTCGGAACTGCGCGCGCCGGATTAGGGCGCCGTTTCAGCGCCGCATGACGTGACGCGCTGGGAGCGGCTGTAGGGTTTGGACCGGCGCTGACACAAGGGATTGTGAGGGCGCGGGCGACACCGCAATACGGCCATAGCACACCAGCTCGACCACCATTACAATGTGTGCAAGGGTGTCCAAATGTATTGGCTCTTTATTCTGGCGCTTGCGGTAATTGTGTATGTCCTTGGCTCGATTCGGGTATTGCGACAGTACGAACGCGGCGTGGTATTTCTGCTCGGAAAGTTTGCCGGCGTTCGTGGTGCAGGCCTCACTCTGGTCTTCGTTCCCATCCAGCAGATGGTGCGCGTATCCTTGCGCACCGTCACGATGCAAATCCCCTCGCAAAAAATAATCACCAAGGACAACGTCTCAATCGACATCGCGGCCGTGGCTTACTATCACATTTCGGACCCGGAGAAAGCGGTGATCGCCATTGAGAACGTCTACAACGCGATCAATCAAATCAGCCAAACGACAGTGCGCAACGTTGTCGGACGATTTAGCCTTGATCAGCTTCTTTCGGACACGGCGAGCATCAACGAGCAGATCAAGAACGTGATCGACGGGCACACCGAGCCGTGGGGCACGCAGGTGACGGCGGTTGAAATCAAGGACATTATCCTCCCCGAGAATATGCAGCGCGCCATGGCGAAGGAAGCCGAGGCCGAGCGCGAGCGTCGGGCGAAGATCGTGGCCGCCGAAGGAGAATACCAAGCCTCGGTGAAGCTCGGCCAAGCCGCCGACATCATCACCCAGCATCCGGTGGCGCTTCAGCTTCGCACCCTGCAGACGATGGCCGAAATTGCGACCGAAAAGAACTCGACCATCATCTTCCCCGCACAATTTATGACGACCGTGCAGGACGCCATCGCCATGTTGAATAAGGATTCCGCTTCCAAATAGCTTTTGCATCTTTTTTGAAGCCTTGGAGCCATAGCCGTGGTCCGCTTGGCCGTACTAGCCGAGCAGGGCACTGTCTGAAGAATTGGCGTTGTTGTTTTTGCTCATTCGCACATCCACACCCGGTCTTCCCGCTCGACGCAGCTACGGATCGACGGAATTTGCGCGTCAGCGTGAGCCAGGACCGAGCTCAGACCAACTTGCGCGCTTAAACGCGCCGACTTCTCTAAGCGCACCCCGGCTCCTGCTATAATCCCGACGCATCTACAAGGATAACGGAAATGCCGGAACGGCCAGCGTGGGAACCGCACCAGTTAGAGCGAAATCGGTTCGTCCGGTTTCGTACCGCCTATATGTTCGAGCGGTTCATTGATTTGTCACGCGACGGCGATTTGAAGATTCTGGATTTTGGTTCTGGAGAAGGACACGCTCTCGACGTTTTGCTGGAGATGTATCCGAAGGCGCGTTTTGTCGGTGCGGACATTGACCGCGGACTGCTCGCCACCTGCCGGGCGCATTTTGGCGGTAATCCCCGTGTAACGCTTATCGAGATGGCAAGTCCGATGGCGACCGACAATTTTGGATCGGAGTTTGATGTGATCCAACTCAACGCCGTGTTCGAGCATCTCGTTCCCGACGAAAGGAAAAAGCTGATGCCCGATCTTTGGCGGCGGCTTCGTTTAGGCGGATATCTTGTTCTTACTGAAACGCCGTGGCGGTGGTTTCCGATCGAAACCCACACCACCGGCCTGCCGTTCGTCAACTACATGCCCAACCGGCTTGCTCTTGCAGCAGTGCGGTATCGGCATTCGAAATCTCTCAGCTGGAACGATGCCCTTAAGTATGGCGTGCGGGGCGCTACGGTCAAAGAGATCATCTCATGCATTGGCGACAGCGATAACGCTATCGAGCGCATCCAGCCCGGCGCGGTTGACGCTCGAGATCTGCTGGAGGTGTGGTGGCGTGGCGAAATCCGCAAAACACGCGTCAAAAAACTCACCTACCAGGCGCTGCGTTTGTTGGAGCAAACGACAAGCTTGACGATCTCGCCCTGGATCAATTTGGTGCTGCGCAAAGTGCGGCGCTATGCGTCATAGTGGCCAGATGATCTTGCCTTATTCTACCTTTTTCCGATTTCGCGACGATCCAGATTGCGGCGCTGATCGAGGCGCTTGCAGCCTGATGGCGAGCCGCTGAAATGCAAGCTCTCTTCATCGGGCAGACCTATATCGACCGCACTTTTTTGACCGAGCGGCTGCCGACCGGAGACGAGAAGCATGTCGCAGCGGACTACGCCGTCTCGTTCGGCGGCAATGCGGTCACGGCCGCGTTCTGCTGTGCAAAATTGGGACGCGTGCCCGAACTGCTGGCGACGGTCGCCGACGACTGGCTCGGCCGCATGTTTCTGGATATGGCGGCGAAGTATGGGATTTCGGTCCAGCCGCGAAAAGTTAGAACGTCGTCGCTGTCATTTATCATGCCGAACGACGGCAAACGGGCGATCATTCGCTGCCGCGACGACGATTATCTTGACCCGTTTCCGCGCTTAAACTTGTCCGGCTGCCGGGCGCTGCATCTGGACGGCCACCAACCGGATGCGGCGATGTACCATGCCAAGCTCGCCCGTGAAGCGAAGATACTTACGTCGCTTGACGGTGGCGGAGTGCGATCAAACACGGACGAACTCCTTGCCTTTATCGATATCGCGATCGTATCCGAACGCCTCTGCGAGCAGATGGGTTTTGCGCCGGCGGCAATGCTCGACTATCTCAAGACTAGAGGCTGCAGCGTTGGCGGCGTGACTCTCGGCGAGCGCGGACTGATCTGGTACGACGAGGCGGGCACTGTCCGATCGCTGCCGGCTTTAGCCGTGCCGTCAAATCGGGTGCTCGATACGAGCGGGGCCGGTGATGTCTTCCACGGCGCTTACATCTATTCTTACCTCGCCGATCCAACAAAAAGTTGGCAGGAACATTTTCAATTCGGGCGCGCGGCCGCCGCGTACAAAATCCAGCATCTCGGCAACGAGGCGGGATTGCCAACTCTCGCCGACGTGGTCGCCGCTGAGCGGGAGTTCGCCGGCAAATAACCTTGGGACATGATCTTTGCACTCGGGAGTGCGGCGACCGAGATTTTCTCACCGATTGGGCGTGCGCTGGTGAGGGTCTTTCACCTCGGTAAAGGAAATCTCGGGGTTTTGTTTACCGGTGTATTCGAGGTCGAAGGCGTTGCGTGCCAGGAAAACCAGATCGCCGTCGAAATCCTCCGCGATCGCCGAGCGGTAGCTGCTGACAAAACGATCAAGCGCCTTGCCGTCGTCCGCCGCGATCCAGCGCGCGAACTGAAACTCCGCCGCGCTCCAGTCGATTGCTATTCCGTATTCGTTGGCGAGCCTTGCCCTCAGGACGTCGAGTTGCAACGGGCCAACAACGCCGACGAGCGCCGGCGAGCCGTCTGTCGGCCGGAATATCTGTGCTACGCCTTCCTCGGCCAGTTGCTGCAGCGCCTGCTTCAGTTTCTTGGCCCTCATGGCATCGGGCAGACGAACCCGACGCAGGATCTCGGGTGCAAAGTTTGGCACGCCCTCAAAATTGAGATTCTCGCCTTCGGTCAGGGTGTCGCCGATGCGCAGCGTTCCGTGATTGGGTATGCCGACCACATCGCCGGCGTAGGCTTCCTCGGCAAGCGCCCGATCCTGGGCAAAGAAAAATTGCGGGGCGCGCAGGCTTATGGTTTTGCCGGTCCGGACCTGCTCGACCTTCATACCGCGGGTCAGTTTGCCGGAGCACAGCCGCACGAAGGCGATGCGGTCGCGGTGGTCCGGATCCATATTCGCCTGAATCCTGAATACGAATGCGGACATGGCCGGCTCGGTTGCCGCCACGATCCGCCGGTCCGCCGCTTGCGCGCGCGGCGGCGGCGCCATAGCTGCGATCGCGTTGAGCAGATCGCCGACGCCGAAATTCTTGAGTGCGCTGCCGAAGAAGATCGGAGTCATGTGGCCTTCGACAAAAGCCCGCGGGTCGAACCGCTTGCAAGCATGGCGCACCAGCTCGAGTTCCCCGCCGAATGCCGATGCGTCCATACGGGGATTGAGAGCGCCGATTTCGGCGATCGTCATTTTGCGCAGCGCGCCGGTAGAGCCGGCATCGCCTTCGAGCAAGCGCACGCCGCCGGTTGCCACGTCGATTGTGCCGACGAAATCGCGCCCGCGTCCCACCGGCCAGGTGATCGGCGCGGCGTCGAGCGCCAGGCTCTTCTCGATCTCGTCGATAAGTTCGAACGGATCGCGGCTCTCGCGATCCATCTTGTTGATGAACGTAATGATCGGAATGTCGCGCAGCCGGCATACCTCGAATAACTTGCGCGTTCGCGGCTCGATGCCCTTGGCTGCGTCGATCACCATGACCGCCGAGTCGACTGCCGTAAGAGTCCGATAGGTATCTTCGGAGAAATCCTCGTGGCCGGGAGTATCGAGCAGATTGAAGACCAGACCGCTGTACTCAAAGGTCATCACCGAGGTAACGACGGAGATTCCGCGTTCGCGCTCTATGGCCATCCAGTCCGAACGGGTTGAACGCCGGTCGCGCTTGGCTTTGACCTGCCCGGCAAGCTGGATCGCCCCGCCGAACAACAGGAGCTTTTCCGTCAACGTGGTCTTGCCGGCATCGGGGTGGGAGATAATCGCAAAAGTGCGTCGCCGCGCTACTTAGGTTGCGTAGGGCGATGGAGCGGGAGCGCCCTCAGGGGGGCGGATGGGCATGTTCATGGCGGATGGGATGTGGCAGCAGCAGCCGTCCCTATCAAGGGCAAAGATTTCGATGCGGTCTTTGCAGGCGTGAGGTCGCGCGGGCACTGAGGCATCACCGCCCGGCAATAGCCGAATCCATGATAACATTTGGCGTAGCTACTTCGCGAACACGACCTATTTCCAGCTCAAATTCTTCGGGTTAGAAGCCCGAAAAACGAGCGTATCCCCAACGACGCATGCCCATGAAGAAGAAGATCGGATTCCTGTCATTTGGCCATTGGACTGCTTCGCCCCAGTCGCAGACGCGATCGGCTTCCGATGCGCTGCTGCAATCGATCGACTTGGCCGTTGCTGCCGAGGAACTCGGTGCCGACGGTGCCTATTTCCGCGTGCATCACTTCGCCCGCCAGCTCGGCTCCCCGTTCCCGCTGCTGGCCGCCGCCGGCGCCAAGACCAAGCGGATTGAGATCGGCACTGCCGTCATCGATATGCGGTATGAGAACCCGCTGTACATGGCAGAGGACGCCGGTGCCGCCGACCTCATCGCCGGCGGACGCCTGCAACTGGGCATCAGCCGCGGCTCCCCCGAGCAGGTGATCGATGGATGGCGCTACTTCGGTTACGCCCCGCCGGAGGGGATGACCGATGCCGACATGGCCAGACGCCACACGGAGGTGTTGCTGGAGGTGCTGCGCGGCGGCGGCTTCGCGCAGCCAAACCCGCAACCGATGTTTCCGAACCCTCCTGGCCTCCTGCGGGTCGAGCCGTACTCGGAGGGCCTGCGCGAGCGGATCTGGTGGGGCGCCGCTTCGAACGGCACCGGAGAGTGGGCGGCGAAGCTCGGCATGAACCTGCAAAGTTCAACGCTCAAGCTCGATGAGAGCGGACGTCCGTTCCACGTCCAGCAGGCCGAGCAAATCCGGATCTTCCGTGAGGCGTGGAAGGCGGCCGGCCACGCGCGCGAGCCGCGGGTGTCGGTCAGCCGCAGCATTTTTGCACTCGTCAACGACCGCGACCGTGCCTATTTCGGCCGCGGCAACGAGGACGACGACACGATCGGCTTTCTCGGCGACAACACCCGCGCCATTTTTGGCCGCAGCTACGCCGCCGAGCCGGACGTTCTCGTCAAGCAGCTGGAGCAAGACGAAGCCATCGCCGCGGCTGATACACTGCTGTTGACCGTCCCTAACCAGCTCGGTGTCAGCTACAACGCCCACGTCATCGAGGCGATTCTTAAATATGTCGCCCCCGGCCTCGGCTGGCGCTGACGCCTGCCCGTCCGAGGAACTTCACGGCAGTACCGGGCCGCGGCTTACAGCAGATGTGTCACAGGCATTAGTCCCGCCCGCGGCAGGCGGACGGCCGCCGATTTTTACCGTTATCGCCGCGCCCCAATTTCGTTGTATTTGAACAATGCTCGTTCAAATTTGCTATTGAACAGCCACATCGCATCAAGAATTTCGCGCAGCGTTGCGGTTGTTTTTGCTCGGTCAGCTCGTCCAAAAGTAAAGATGCTATTGTTGCGCAGATATCCCATGATCCGCGGGTCGGATATTCTATAGTTGGTCAAGTTGTCTGACTTAAGAGCGGCCCTGGTCGGTGTCGGGATAATCTGGATGAGTTCAAAAAGCTTCATTTGATCGATCGGATCCCGCAGCGTTTCCACGATCGCCGGTATTTGCGGGAAAAGATCCGCGTGTGCGCCCGCAAGGGCATCTCTCACGGCGGTCCAGTGATTGAGCCGATGATCCAAATTGCCGACCCGCGCCTCTTCCACATCGTCGCGAGCGCTCAGGGCGGGATCAAAGCCCGTTATCGAGTTTTTGATTGCCGCCCATTTCTTTTGACCGAAGCGGTCTTCTGACGGACCCGTTTGCAGGCTGCCTTTGTACGCATTCGAACGCGCATTCCCCACGTTTTGCTTGCCGTTTGTCTCGGCAAAGAACAGCCCCAGGCTGATACGGCCTGCCGCTTCGGCATTTGTCGCATCAAGGCCTTTGGCCCGCGAAATAGCGCTTCCCAGGTCGACAACGTCCTTGAATGGAGTATCGGAGTTTTGCGCGTTGGCGGGCGGCGCCTCCATGACGTCGAAGAGATGCCGATACTCATCGATCAGCGGCTCACTGTCGGCGTCAAAGTACGCCGGAGGAATTCCGAATTTATTGGGTCTTCCGATTTTGGACGGAAGCGCGTCGGTGAGGTCTTTATATGCACTCATCATGTTGATACGGGCGAGATAGAGTGCTTGTCCCGGCAGGTTCGGCAACGCTTGCTTCGAGTTTATCTGCGCGCGCCGCTGGTCCAGGATCGACTTAAAATCGATTACGGCATTGTTGTACGTATCAAGCGCATCCGACTGTGATTTCGTGAGTGCTGCCGGCCGACCCGGTGCAGGCGGGGACGTAGTCTCCTTACGCAACTCATCGAGTCGAGTTTGGGCGCCCGCTCCAAGAGGCCACCCGGCTGCCGTCGCACCGAGTGCCTTGATGAACTCGCGCCGCCGCATTGCCATCGATCTCCAAGCGCAGAAAGCAGCATCCTATCGGCTCCGGCGAGCACTTTGGTAGGTGCTGAAAACGGCATCAAAACCGATGCGCTTTGCGCTGCAACGGCACATCGGTCAGGAGAGGTCACCATCAGGCAAGCTGACGTAAATCAATACTCCGAGAATGACTGCGGTGACACGGAACGCCGCCTCCTGGCCGTTCCAGAGCTTCGACTGCCACATGGCAAAATACTCGCCGGCAACCACCAGGAAGCCGAAAAACCAAAGGCCGAAGCCGATAGCCAATCCGGCGACTGCCCACACTTTGGCGCGGTTGAAGGTCTCGGCGGATGACCTTAGCCGGCTCAGTAACGCCAGTGCGCCGAACGCGAGCAAAAGGCCGGTGGCCCCCTCCGCTGCTATTATCAGCGCGTAGGCCGCATGCCACATCGTTTCGCTGGTGATGGCGCGATATTGTAGGACACTGCCGGCGAATGTTGTGTCCATGCTCAAGACGTGTTTCACGAACTCATAGTTCGAACCGTAGTCGATGACGTTGTCATAGGCGACGATCAGCGCAAATGCCGCGAGCCCGGCAATCAATATAACCTTGGCGATGCGGACGATGATCATGATAGTTATCCGGTTGCTATCGACGCAGCCGCGCGGCTCGTGAGCGAATCGACAGACTGGAGCAAAGATAGACGATACACCCGCCGGAACGGTCGCGATGCATCTGTCAAGGCGCGAATGGTCCGCTCCGGGCTCAGTCGCTTTCGTTATGTCCGCATCATGATGCAATGCCGACATTGACACTCATGCGGCCGTTACGATCGTTCAGTCAATCTTCGCCCCCGCTTGCGTGACGGCCTGGCTCCAGCGTGGCAATTCCGAGCGGACGAAGCTAGCCAATCCTTCCGGCGTGCTCGGCACCGGCTCTGCGCCTTCTTTGAGCAGCGCTTCGCTCAAGTCGGGATCTGTGAGCGCGTGCGCCACGGCGGCGTTCCAGATGAGGATGATGTCATTCGGCGTGCCATGCGGCGCCCAAAGTCCGTCCCACGCTTGGACTTCGAAGCCGGGCACGGCGGCCTCTGTCAATGTCGGAATGCCCGGCGCCAGCGGCCAGCGCCTGGCGGTCGTCACCGCGAGGCCGTTGAGCTTGCCTTCCGTTGCCAGCGGCAAAACGCTGGGCATAATCTCGATCATCATCTGAACTTGACCGGAGAGAAGATCAATCTTTGCCGGCCCGCCGCCTCGATAAGGGATATGCTGATAGTCCACCCCGGCGGCATTTTTGAACATTTGCTGCGCCAGATGCGACGTCGTGCCGTTGCCGGCGGAGGCGACGTTCACCTTGCCGGGATTGGCTTTGAGATAGGCGATCAGCTCCTGTGCGGAGGTCGCCGGGACGGACGGATTGGTGACAAGAAGCAAAGCTATTTGGGTGAAGCGCGAGATCGGCTCGAAATCTTTGATCGGATCGAACCCTGGGTGTTGGTAAAGAGTCTGGTTGATCGCGAAGGTGCCGTTGGTGCCGTAAACCAGCGTGTAGCCGTCCGGCGCCGAACGGGCGGCGACTTCGGTGCCGAGATTGCCGCCGGCGCCGGGGCGGTTCTCGATCACGATCGTCCAGCCCTGCTGCGCGGCGATTTTACTGAGCACGGCGCGCGCCAGCGTATCGCCGCCGCCCCCGGGCGCGAATGGTACGATGACGCGGATCGGCTTGTCGGGATATTTGGCGGCCGCGGCCTGCGGCAAGATCATCATCGCGGCAGCAACCAGGGCGACTATGGTTTCGGCCGCCAAGGTGCGTAGGCGTCGTGTGGCTGTCATCCGTCTGCGATCCCGCGATTGGACGATCTGGATGCGTTGAAAATTTACTGATCGCAGCAATTTCCGGGCAGCGGCGAAGCGGAATGGCCGCTATGCGCACAGCAGCCTCCCTTCCACCAGTCGGCACCGGCGCCATGGCAGTACTTTCCGTCGGCCCCGACCATTTTCATGAACATCGGATGATAGTTGCGGCAGATTTCCAGCTCCGCTTTGACCCAGCGGAGCGGATCTTTGGCGTAATGTTCCCAGTAGTCGCCGGCCATATTGATGCCCGGCACCGCGGGATTCCACGACTCGTCGAGCCAGAGATCGACGTCGCCGTATTTGGCGCAGAGTTGCCGTATCTTGGGATCGTCGAGCGCCAACAGCCTGCCGTTCTCGATCAACGTTTCGTTGTCGCCCGCGCGCTCCAGCGTGTAGGTCGGGAAATAGAGATGAACATGCCAGTGTCCGACCAGGTGGCCCATGCGGGCAGCACGCCGTTCCGCCATCGATGAGATGATCGTGCCGAATCCCATGTGAATGACGCCGGAACGGACGCGCTCATAAAGACAATTGACGAATCCGGACGGAAAATCCTGACGCGGCCGGTGGATGTGCGGGTTGGTTCCGATCGAAGCTTCCCACCAATACATGATGCCTTTGCCGGGGAAGCCCGGATATTGCAGATCCTTGGTGCGCTCCATCACGTCGCGCAGCTTGTCGCCGAATTCGCCGCCTTCGTTGATTTGGGTGATCCTTGAATTCTCCACGACGAGCTGGGTCCAATCCATCGGCGCGATGTGATTGGTCGTGCCGGCAATGATGCCGTTGCCATCCTCCTTGGTCGGATGAAACATCCATGGGCGTCCGGTTATGTGGCCCGGCAAGTATTGCTTGCCGAAATGCTCGTTGCCGGTCCAGGTCTGCGCCGTGAGCGTCGGATCGTAAAACTCGCGCGCGCTGTCCCAATATTCAGGGTGATTGGTGAATTCGATGTCGGTGCCTTCCGGGTCGACAATGCGGGCGCGCTTGGCGGTTCGGATGCGATCCCAGGTCCAACGATCGATGGCGTTGATGACCTCAATCGGCATGGCATGCGCCGGCGACGCCAGGAGTTCCGGCGTGATAAACGGCATGCGTTGAATCTTGATGAAGCGCTCGGCGAGAACCGGGCCGCCGTAACCCATCAGGATCTTGTCGTAGTGCTGCTTCTTCTCTTCCTCTTCCCACCAGTCCATCCACTCGGCAAGCTCTTTGGTCCGGAACAGATAATATTCAATCTCGTCAGCGCCGACCCATTGCTTGATCGGACCGCGATCGATCCGTTTGATCTCATATTTGACCTTGTATTTTTCGAGGATCTTCTTGCACGCTTCGATCGTCAGCTCGCTGTGCCAATTATCGACCCGCAGCAATACGCGCTCACCTTGTTTCAAGTCCCAGCAGGCGTTGAGGCCGTGATTGTAAGGACGCTTGGCGACATGATCGAGGTAGGGCAGCAACTGATCGGAATCGGTAACCTCGACAAACGGCGGACATCGCGGCGGCCGGCTATGCGCAAGAGGCGGCGCTGAATAGCTCGGGTGGCCGGGAATTGGCCGGGCGATATCGGTACGGTCGAGCATTGAATGGCTCCACTCGGGCGTCCGCCGAATAATTGGCGCACCCGCCTTTATTGACGTGCGTGTTACCCTCGAAATATCGATTGCATGCAATTCTGCCTGAAATCAAGATCATTGTCGGTGCGATGAGGATATCCAGGCATAGGTTGCATGCAATTAGTGGATGGGCCATGACCACTCACCTCGATCAAGTCACACAATCCCTGCGTGAACGCATCCTTTCCGGCGCTTACGCCTCCAACGACAAACTGGCGGAGACGGCGCTCGCGGAGGCGCTTGGCGGATCGCGCACCTTGATCCGACTGGCCCTCGGCACTCTTGAGCTTGAGAATCTAGTTCGGCGCGAGCCCAATCGGGGATATCGCGTGCGCGGATTTTCGCTCGATGAAGTGATCGACGCCATTGCCGTGCGTGGCGAACTTGAGGCGATGGCTGCTCGCTTGGCGGCGGAGCGTGGGCTGACCGTAAATGCGGCGGAGGAACTTCGACAAATCATCGATGAAATGGACGGCATTCTGGCAGGCGGCTTCGAAGCGCTGGAAGCTCGCGCGCGCTGGATTGAACTCAACAGTCATTTTCATCGCGAGGTCATCGAGGCGTCCGGCAACGCTGCGATCGCGGAAGCGGTCAGCCAATTGTCGCGGCGACCATTGGTATCGTCGCACGCCATTGTGTTCGACCAATCCGATCCGCGACGCAGCTTGGCTCAGATCAGGCTCGCACATGATGACCACCACGCCGTCGCGGATGCTATTCGCAATCGACAAGGAACGAGAGCGGCCGCCCGCATGCGCGAGCACGCGCTGGCGAGCGGCCGAAACAAGCGCGAAAACATCGACGCGATGAAGCGCGGAGCCCTGGTTCCCAAACTGCCTGGCGTAGATCTTGTGGCCGCGTGTTGAGTAAGCGCGATTAATTCCAGGCGACAGGGCGGTCAGACGGGCGGCCGCCGGCCTCATTTTGCAATCGAGCGATCCGTCGACGCATGTTCGACGGGATCGCTGCGTGCTCGGTCGTGAACCTCGAACGAAAGCTCGTCAGTACGGAGCAACGTTGTAGAACGGCGTTCCTATATACGGATCCGGACCGCCCATGAAGTCAGGCGCCACATTCCACACTCCGGACCAATAATCACGGTTGTAATAGTAGTTTCCCGGACCAGGCGCATAATTGTAGAGCCCGGCTCCCGGCGCAGTCCTTGCATAAGGAACCGCGTAGTAGTTTCCCGCATAAGGCCGGAACGTGCGGTCCGGCGCCGCATTTTGCTGATGGCGAGTTTTGCTCTTCTGAGAGGGGTCATTCTGCGCGGCAGCAAAGGCGGTGGTTCCGAACAATATTGCTGTCGCAACTACAAGCATTGGGTTTGGCCGCATAGGCGCTCTCCTTCGCTGCCGTGCGGCCTGCCAACGCCTCAGTGCAAGCGAAGTTCCTGTCTCCTGGTCGCGCCGGTTTTAATTGCGGTCGTCTGGTGCAGCGCTTTCGCTTTATAGTGCTAACAATAACTGAATGATCGTCGGCGTGCGGCTCCATACGATAGCTGCCGTGACAGCGCCGCCTGTACCACTACCAAATGCAGTGGACTGTCCGCATATTTGCCTTTATGCCTGACTCTGATAGTCGCGTGACGACCGTGGAGGCAAAAGCAATGAGTGCGCAAACCTTCTGGACCGACAAATTGTTGAATAAACTTATCTTGGTGGAGGACAAGGCTGCAGGCACTACTTATGCGAACGCAATCGACAGTGACGTTCAGCATATCATCGGCGCGGCATTCAGTTACCAGGTCAATGACTATTACGCCAACCTCAAATTTTATTCGTTCAACGACAACGATATCAGGTTGCTTCGTACCGTCGAACATGCGGGAATAGATATAAACCATCTGGAGAGCTTGGGAACCTGGCAACCGTTGTTGCCGCCGTACTGACTGCGATGCAGTGAGATTGCCGTGGCGCGAAGAGCCGTAGTGCGTGCGGCGGCGCGTATTAGTGGAACGGCGGCGTCTGATCCGGAGGATCACGATGCGGCAGCGTTGGTCGCTGAGGCGGGCCTTTCGCCGCCCTGAGACAAGGCGCCGGCGTTGATCCGCGCAGGGGTTTTTGCCGACTGTGACCGGGTCTTTGATATCGGCGAAATAATGGCGCGGGTCAGCCTGCCGGCCGCACCCGCGGCGCGGTGCGAGTACCCGCGGCTTCGCGGAAGCCGCGCTCGATGCCGCTGCGCAGCAGTTCCCGGTAGGGATAGCCGCTGTACGGCGCCGCCGGCGCCGCCATTTGGACCAGCCGATCGAGCGTCGCCAAGAATTGATCGGCGTCCAGGTAGAAATGCACCGCTTCATCGCGCAGACCTTCGAACTCGGGAATGTCCGTGCAGATAACGCGGGCGCCGGCGAGCCGGCCTTCGACCACGCAGCGGCCGAATCCCTCGCGCAGCGAATGCACCCACACGATGCCGTGCGAGCGGTACTCGCGCGCGACCGCGCGGTCCGAAAGCCGTCCGCAAATGCGTAGCTGTCCTGTCTCGATAAAGCTTTGCAGCGAGGCGAGGCGCGGAGCGTCGCTCGCCTTGTGCAGGCCGAGGATCGAAACGCGAAATCCGGCGGCCAGCACGTTCGGCAGATAGTCGGTGACCAGCGTTTCGATATCTTTGTTCGCGGTCGAACCGGTGCAGAGCAGGAGCGACTTGGCGGGCTCGGGCTTGCGCTTTATGGCGCGCAAATAGCGTTCGAACGTGTAGAAGGTGTTGGGCAGCATCACTACCGGGCCGCGGCCAAACAACCCGCTGTCGCTGATCCGTTGTCGTGTCAGCTCGGAGATCGTGAACATCGGGCTGTCGGTTTTTTTCAGGACACGATAGCAGGCGAGATAGTAGATCTTGGACAACGACATGCCCCGGTTGAGCTGCTCGAGGTCGTGCACCACGATGCGGCCGCGCCGGGTGAACAGATCGGCAATCGCGACCGAGTTGTAGGGATAGAGGGTCAGATCGGCGCGCAGCAGATAGCCGAGCACCGGCAATACCAGTTGCTCGACGGCGACCGCCATCATGTAGAACAGGTTGCGCGGCAGCAGGCGGCAAATCGACGGCGCGCGCACGACGCTGACTTCGAACCCTTCCTCCCTCAGACCGCCGATGAGATTGCGGACATAAAGCGGGATACCGCGATCGAGGACGCCGCCGATGAAATCGTTGATCAGGATATGCAAGGGAACTCCCGCCGCTTTCTCGAAATCAGGCGATCAATACGCATTCTCGTTGCGGATCAGGGCGAACGGCGTTTGCGCGATGATGTAGAGGTCGAGTAGGATCGACCAATTCTCGATGTAGTAGAGGTCGCACTCGACGCGGCGCTGGATTTTCTCCTGGCTGTTGGTCTCGCCGCGCCAGCCGTGGATTTGCGCCCAGCCGGTCAGGCCCGGCTTGACGCGATGGCGGGCAAAGTAGCCGTCCACGGCTTCGTCATAGAGGCGGTTCTCGGCCTTGGCCTGCACCGCATGCGGGCGGGGGCCGACCAGCGACAGATTGCCGGCGAATACGACGTTGAACAGCTGCGGCAATTCGTCGAGGCTGGTTTTGCGGATGAAGCGGCCGACCCGCGTCACCCGCGGATCGCCGAGGGTGACCAGCTTGCTGGCGGCGGCGTCGGTTTGTTCGACATACATCGAGCGGAACTTGGAGATTTCGATCAGCTCGTTGTTGAATCCGTAGCGCTGCTGCTTGAAGAACACCGGACCGCGGCTGTCGAGTTTGATGGCGATGGCGACGACCAGCATGATCGGCAGTGCGCAAATCAGCGCCAGTGTGCCGACGATCTTGTCGAACAGCCACTTCATCACGACGTCCCAGTCGGCGATCGGCTTGTCGAAGATGTCGAGCACCGGGACGCTGCCGACATACGAATAGGAACGCGGGCGGTAGCGAAGCTTGTTGGTGTGGGCGGAAAGGCGGATATCGACCGGCAGCACCCAGAGTTTCTTCAACATCTGCAGGATGCGGCCTTCCGCCGAGATCGGCAGCGAGAAGATCACCAGGTCGACGCGGGTGTTGCGCGCGAACGCCACCAGATCGTCGACCGTGCCGAGCTTGGCGACGCCGGCGCAGCTTGCCGGGCTGCGCTCATCGCCGCGATCGTCGAACACGCCGATGACGCGCACGTCGGAATCGCGCTGCGCGGCGAGTGAATCGATCAGCGTTTCGCCGTTATGGTCGGCGCCGACGACGACGGTGCGGCGATCGAGCCGGCCTTGTCGGGTCCAGCGGCGGACCACAAGAAACAAACCGCGCCGGAACGCGATCAGCGTGAACAGGCCGAGCACGTAGAAGCTGCCGAGCCAGGCGCGGGAGAATTGGTCGCCGACTTTGGCGAAGAAGGACGCGCAGATCGCGATCAGAAAAACCACGGACCACGCCGAGGCGAGCCGCATGTATTGTTTTTCATGGCCGCGAAACGCCTGGACCTGATAGATGTCGGCGGCCTGGAACGCCAGCATGGCGAGCAGCGAGATGCCGAAGATGACGCCGACATAGTACCAGGCGAAGCCGTGCGCCGGCACGACATAACAGGCATAGACGGCAAAGCCGACGGCCGCGACCAGGGTAAATTCAATGCCGCGAACCAGGCCCGCGAGTACGATCGGCGAATAGGCGGCGCGGTATGGTTTTGCGGTGACCGAGAGCGTATCCGGCGAAAGCGGCGGCGCTTCGGTGTGCGGCAGGTCGACGCGCGGCATCGCCGTCACTGCGGAACGAACCGCGGTCGCCGTATCGAAAATCGCGCCGGGCTCCGGCTTGGACATCGCTGCCACGTTGGTTGCACGCTAGTTGCCGCCCGCGCGCAGACGCGGGAACGCCCCCAAGCATTCCGCAGCCACAAATAGTGAAGAAATTTCAAAAATTAGTTAGGCGAATTGTTTCAATTTTCGTATTGCCAGCGCTTCGCGATACGCGGCTAACCCCTCGTCAACCATCGCCGCCAGCGAGAATTCGCTGCGCACGCGGCTTCTGACCGCCCGCGCGACCTCGCGCACGCGCTCCGGTTCGTCAAGCGCCGCGCTGATCGCGCCGGCAAGTGCGCCGACATCGTCGGGCGCGATGAGGTGGACGCCTTCAGAGCCGAAGATTTCCGGGATGCCGCCGACCCGGGTTGCGATCATCGGCACCCCGGCGGCGGCCGCTTCCAGCACCACGTAGGGCAGGGATTCCGCGCGGGAGGGGATAATCATGGTGCGTCCCATGGCGAACGCCGCGCGTGCGGAACGATGGCCGACAAACCGGACCTGATCGGCGACCTTCAAGCGTTCCGCTTGCGCCTTGAGTTCCGCCTCCAGCGGCCCTTCGCCGGCGATGGTCGCGGTGACGCGGCGGCCGGACGCCTGCAGCGTCGCCAGCGCCGCGATCAGCACGTCGAACGCCTTGACCGGCCGCAATTCGCCGAGCCCGACGAGATCGGTCGCATCGCCTGCCGGTGTAACGGCGGCAAACTCGCTGTCGGCGACGCCGTTGTGCACGACCCGCGCCAGCGCCGGCGTGCGGCCCATCTGGGCGCGAAACAGGCCGGCGACATAATGACTCTCGAACAGAAACAGATCGCTGCGCCACTTCAGCAGCCATTCCAGCGAACGATAGAAGCCGCCGCCGATAGTGCCGGGACGATAAACCAGCGAGCCGCCGTGCGGCGTGTAGACGCGAATCGCGGCCGTCGCGCTTGGCGCCAGCCTCGCCAATGCCGCGCCCTTGGCGCCGTGGCCATGAATCACGTCGGGCGCGGCGCGCCTGATGTGGCCGGCGATCGCGCGCAGCGCGGCAAGGTCGGACGGACCGAGTTCGCGGGCGATGGCGACGCGCCGGAGCCCGAGCGCAAGCTGCGGCTGAAGTTCGGCCAGCACGGCATCGGCCCGCGCGCCGCCGGTCGTGGAATCGACGATCAAGCCGACGCGATGGCCGCGCTCCGCCTGGCCGCGGGCAATATCGAGCACGTGGCGGAACAGTCCGCCGAGCGGCGCCCGCAAGATGTGCATGATCTTCAGCGACGGCGCGGATGCAGCCTGCGGCGCAGCGGCGCGTTCGGCGGGCGTCGCAAGGTCCGACGATGCGGCCGCGGCCTGCAGCGATCTCCCAGGCCGTCGATCGCCCATGAATGCGGCCATAATAACTGCGCCCATGTGACTGCGAATCCCTAAAAATCGCGGCAGCGCGTTAAGACCGAATAGAGCGGCTTCGGAGTTAAGAAAGCCTTGTGCCGGGGTTAAATCACGGGCGTTTAACCAGATGGAAACCATAATCGACTGTGATGCAGCGCGAGACGACGCCCGCGTTTAGTCCGTCAGTAGGAGCCGCGACATGAGTCTGGCCTCGCAACCGCCCCGGCCGCCGACGCGCGTTTCGTTGATGGATGCGGACTTTGATTTGTCCATGCTCGGCGCCGCGCTGTGGCGCAACCGGGGCAAGATCCTGCGCCCGACCGTCGCGGTGGCGCTGCTCACCTTCGCCGTGGTCATGTTGATCCCGCCAAAATATCAAGGCGAATCGCGCGTACTGGTGGTCGGCCGCGACAATGCGTTCCTGCGCCCCGACGTCGATCGCGACACCGGCGACCGCGGCGTAGTCGATCTGGAAGCGGTGACCAGCCAGGCCCAGCTCATTCTGTCGCGCGATCTCGCGGTCGAAGTGATCAACAAGCTCAAACTCGGCGAACGTCCCGAATTCGATCCGGCGCTCGGCGGCGTGTCGCTGTTCAAGTCGCTGCTCGGCTTCGTCGGACTGACCAAGAATCCGATGAGCATGACGCCGGAAGAGCGCGTGCTCGACGCTTATTACCAGCGGCTCAACGTCTACCCGGTGGAGAAGTCGCGGGTCATCGTCATCGACTTCCTGTCGGAAAATCCGGAGCTTGCCGCGCGCGTCGCCAACGCCATCGCCGACGCCTATCTGGAACGCCAGCAGCTCGCCACGCAGGATCAGGTGCGCGGCGCCGGGCAGTGGCTCGCCGGCGAGATCGAGAAGCTGCGCAAGAAGGTCGAGGAATCCGAGGCCAAGGTCGAGTCGTTCCGCGCCAACGCCAATCTCCTGGTCGGCCCCAACGGCACCACCTTGTCCGCCCAGCAGCTCGGCGATCTCAACGGCCAGCTTGCCGCCGCGCGCACGCTTAAGGCCGACGCCGAGGCCAAAGCCAGGCTCATTCGCCAGATGCTCAAGTCCGGCGACGAGATCCAATCCTCCGATGTGCTCAATTCCGAGCTGATCCGCCGGCTGTCGGAGCAGCGCGTCACGTTGCGGGCCCAGCTTGCCGAGCAATCGTCGTCGCTCCTGGACAATCACCCGCGCATCAAGGAATTGCGCGCCCAGATCGCCGACCTCGACCAGCAGATCCGGCATGAGGCCGAAACCGTGGCGCGCTCGCTTGAGAACGATTCCAAGCTCGCCAGCGCCCGGGTCGATGCGCAGATGGCGGTGCTCGACCAGTTCAAGAACCAGGCGGCGAACACCAACGGTCAGGACGTGCAGCTGCGCGCGCTGGAGCGCGAAGCCAAGTCGCAGCGCGATCTCCTGGAATCGTATCTGGCCAAATATCGCGAAGCCAGCGCCCGCGACACCATCGCCTCGGCGCCGCCCGACGCCCGCATCATTTCGCGCGCCTCGGTGTCGAACGTGCCGGCCTATCCGAAGAAGCTGCCGACCGTGCTGATCGCCACCTTCGCCACTTTCGTGGTCTGCTGCGGCATCGTGGTGACGCGCGAGTTCCTGGCCAATCCGGCAACCGACGCCGCCGTTCGGCCGGGGCGCGCCGCGCGTCCGGTCATGCCGGCTACGCCGGCCACCGCCACCGCGCGGGCGGGCGAGCCGCCATCTACGGCCGGACGGCTGACGGCACGCTTGGCTGCGGCGGTGGGAGGCCGCCGCTCGACCGGCGTGCCGGTGAGCGCGCTCGGCGAATTCGCGCACAATCTGCACAACGCGCAGGGCGAGGGCAGCCAGATCGCCTTCTTCGGCGTGGCGCCATACCTGGGGACCAGCGGCATTGCCGTCAAATTCGCCCGCGCGCTGGCGCATGAAGCGCGCGTCGTGCTGGTCGGCCTCGGCTCCGGCGACGCGGCGATCAAACAGATTTCGGGCGATCCGTCCGCGCCGGGATTGGCGGAGCTTGCCGACGGCGACGCTTCGTTCGGCGACATCATCACCAGGGACCGGATGTCCGGCCTCAATCTGATCGTGTCCGGGCGCGCGCCGGCGGCGTCCGGCGAAATCCTCACGGCGCCCGGCATGAGCAAAAAATTCAAGGCGCTAGCGTACACCTACGGCCACCGCCTGATCGCCCCCGGCG
>VFSW01000637.1_pt1 | contig 51874 bp, 48 predicted proteins | sample 5358111 | NCBI WGS metagenome assembly VFSW01 (sample SAMN11554181, study PRJNA540505) | mine drainage metagenome | isolation source: sediment from site ElyBrook_90M | place: USA: Ely Copper Mine, Vershire, VT | collected 2017 | reverse complement strand
AGCCGGTAGCCGGTAGCTGGTAGCTGGTAGCTGGTAGCTGGTAGCTGGTAGCTGGTAGAGGCTGATCACTCAACTGGAGTTGCCTGGCGAGAAGACCTTGTCCGTGAGCTGCGCGAGCAGTTGCCACGGATCCTGCTGACCGGAGGCGATGCGGGCGGCGTGAAACTGGAGCACCTTCGCGTCGAAACCATTCTGGCGGGCGCGGCGCATCAACTCCGTGCGCAGCATGGCATCGAGGCGGCGCTGCCAGTGCTGCGTGCGACGAGCAGCGAAACGATTCTCCGCACGGAGCCACTCCTCGAGTTTTGCGATCGCGGACGAGAGCAGCGGCAGGCCGTCGCCGGTGGTGGCGACCGTCCGGACCACGGGCGGCGTGCGCTCAGGATGATTCGTAACCAGCGACTGGAGCCCGCGGATTTCCTGCTCAACGCGGTCGGCGCCCTCGCGGTCCGATTTGTTGATTACGAAAATGTCGGCGATCTCCATCACTCCGGCTTTGAGGCTCTGCACATCGTCGCCCATGCCGGGGACGAGCACGACCAGGGTGATGTCGGCGAGCCGGGCGATTTCGATCTCGTCCTGGCCGACGCCGACGGTTTCAATGAGGAGGATGTCTTTGCCGCTGGCTTCGAGGACGAGGGCGACGTCGGCCGTCGCGAGGGCGAGTCCGCCGAGCGAGCCGCGGGTGGCCATGGAGCGCGCATAAAAGCCCGGGTCGCTGTGGCGGTCCTGGAAGCGGATCCTGTCACCGAGGATGGCTCCGCCGGTGAAGGGGCTGGTGGGATCGACAGCGATCACGCCAACGGTCTTGCCCGCATCGCGAAACGCACGAGCCAGGCGATCGACCAGAGTGCTCTTGCCGGCTCCCGGAGCGCCGGTGACGCCGATGCGCAGGGCGCTGCCGGTGTGCGGGAAGCAGGCCGAGAGCAATGCAGGCGCTTCGGGCGCGTCGTTTTCGACCAGGGAGATGGCGCGGGCGAGGGCGCGCGTATCGCCGGCGCGGAGGCGCGCTACAAGGCCGGAGAGGGCGGAGGCAGTCAAGGAATCAGGATAGCGCTTCGATCCTGATGGTACTCAGGCTGCTTTGCGAGCCATAACGAGCGAGAGCCGTCCGGCGTTCGTCGGTGGTTCGCATTTCAAGCCGGCGGCGTCGAGATCGGCGGCGACCTGCGCGGGCGAGAGGCGGAGTTTGGGATAACTGCTTTTTTCCAGAGTCCAGGCGGCGGGGCGCGTAGGGCTGCGGGTGTAGACGAGGTCGTGGACCTGGACGGTGGTGGGGCTCACGTATTCGAGGAAGCAGGTCATAACCCTGTCTTCGTCGGCGTTGACGGGAATGAAGCGGTCGGTTCCAGTGAGTTCGTGGGTCAGGTCGCGCCAGGTCAGAACACAGAGCCCGCCAGGGGCAAGCGCGGTGGCGACGGCGGAGAGAAGCTGGCCAACGGCTTCCATTGAACGGAGGTGAGTGAGGGTGTCGCCCATGCAAACGACAGCAGCGGCTGTGGCCGGCTGGGCATAGTCCAGGATGGAGAGCAGGTCGGCATTGTAGGTCTGGACGTTGGGATGGGCATGGGCGCGGAGAGCGGCTTCGAGTTCGGAGAGCAACTCGGCGCTGGTGTCGAGAGCAAGGACCGGGGAGAAGCCGAGCTGAGCAAGGGCGAGGGACTGGTAGCCGGGACCGCAGCCGAGGTCGCCGGCGAGGCCCCGGGGCGAATCCCTGAGCAGCGGTTCGAGGAGGGCGCGCTGTTCGGCAACCTTCTCATCGAACGACACGCCGAACATCCAGGAGTAGTGATGGGCAAGAAGATTTCGGTAGTGGTCTTCGGCGTCGGACATTGTGGCCATTGTAGCGGTCGCAGTTCGACCGCGGGCTGTCGATCGATTGCGCCCCTACTGATAGCGGAGCCACTTCCACGTGCTGCCGTCAATCTGAAAGAGCGAGTGGCCCTCGTGGCGCGAGCCCTGGCTCAGGACCTTCTGCACTTCGGCCGGCAAGCCGGAGAAGTCGTACTCCCATGTGTAGCCGACGAGGCGCTGGCTGTGATCCTCGGTAGGGTCGACGACGCTGCTGACCTCGACGATGTGCCAGTGAAAGATGCGCCCGACTTTGAGATAGACGCCGGGATTCTGATCGGAAATCGCCGCGGGAAAGATGCCCTGGCAGGCGGCGAACTTATGGCTGAGAACGCGCTTGTCAGACGGATTCGGAAGGCACGGCAGGCTGGTCTCCACCTGGAGAGGAGCCAGAAGATCCGGGCTGAGGGCGTTCAGAGCGTGGGCCTGGTCCTGGGTGAGAGTGAACTCGCCGGCGTTGGTGGCGGCGCCCAGCTGATCGAGCATGGCTTTGGCTGCGTCGGGGGTCAGGTCCTGGCCGTGCGCGAGGGCAGAGCCAGTCAAAATCATAATGAAAAGGGCCCAAAGACGGATTGTGGTTCCGTTCACAGGAATCTCCTTGAAGTTGTTGGGGGTGCCGAGGGGACGAAGTGCACCCATCGTACGACGGAATCGAGGCAGCGGGGCGGGGAAAATCCCGCCAGGAGGAAAAATAGCCGGCTAAGAAAAAGGATTTATGCGGCGGAAAAAAGTGAGCGGAGGAGCGAATTCCACTATCCCCGGGACGGGTGCACTTTGAGGATCTCCCTGCCGATGACCATGCGCTGGATTTCGCTGGTGCCTTCGCCGATGGTGCACAGTTTCACGTCGCGGTAGAACTTTTCGACCGGGTAATCTTTGATGAAGCCGTAGCCGCCGTGGAGCTGGACGGCCTCGTTGCAGATCCTGACAGCGACTTCGCTGGCGTAGAGCTTTGCCATGGCGGACTCCTGGGTGACGCGCGTTCCGGCATCCTTGAGCACGGCAGCGCGGAGCGTGAGGAGACGGGCGGCGTCCAGTTCGGTGGCCATATCGGCGAGCTTCCACTGGATGCCCTGGAACTCCGCGATGGCTTTGCCGAATTGCCTGCGTTGCTTCACGTATTTCACGGAGGCGTCGAGCGCGCCCCTGGCAATGCCCAGCGACAGGGCGGCGATGGAGATGCGTCCGCCATCGAGGGTGCGCATGGCGTCGATGAAGCCCTCGCCTTCCTTGCCCAGCAGATTTTCGGCGGGGATCGCGCAGTCCTCGAAGATGAGTTCCGAGGTGTCGGAGGCGCGCAGGCCGAGCTTGTTCTCTTTCTTGCCGGGGCGGAAGCCGGGCGTTCCTTTTTCGACGATAAAGGCCGATAGGCCATGGGTACCTTCGTCGCGATTTGTGCCCGCGATGATCACAGACACGTCGGCGTAGTGGCCGTTGGTGATGAAGGTCTTCGTGCCGTTGAGGAACCACTGGTCGCCTTTGCGGACGGCGGTGGTGCGCGCGGCGGAAGCATCGGAGCCGGAGCCGGGTTCTGTCAAACCCCATGCACCTAGGTGCTCGCCGGTGGTGAGTTTCGGCAGGTACTTCTTTTTCTGCGCTTCAGACCCGGCAAGGAAGATGTGATTCGTGCACAGCGAATTGTGCGCGGCGACGATGATGCCGATGGAGCCGTCGACGGCGGAAAGCTCTTCGATGGCGAGCATGTAGTCGACGTAGCCGAGGCCGGCGCCGCCGTATTCCGGCGGGAAGATGACGCCAAGCAGGCCCATCTGGCCCAACTGCTTGACGACCTCCATGGGGAATTCGGAGGCCTCGTCCCAGCGGAGAACATTGGGGGCGATCTCGCGGGCGGCGAAGTCGCGGATTTCGCGGCGAAGGGCCTCCTGGTCCTCGGTCAGGGTGAAGGGGAAGGTGGAAGCGGGGGCGGATTGGGTCGTGGCAGTCATTGTCATTAGGGACTCGAAAACCCGTTAGCGTAGCAGAGTCGGGCGGGAGTTGTCGCTCGAAGGTCCCAGGTCGAACTTCAGCGTTCGGTCGCCGGCGCGGCGTAGATTCGTCTCGCCGCCGGGTCGAAGGTCCAGCGGAAGTTGTCTAAAAGAGCATTGCCGAGGACGCCGTCGCGGTTGATCTTCATCGCTGAAGGGCCTTCCCACCAGTGCACTTTGGCGAAGGCGCCGGTGCGGGCGATGGCGATCCTCGTGTCTTTGCCGGGCGCGAGCTGAAGCTGGTGTCCGAGATCGATTTTGGCCATCGGAACGAGGTCGGTGGTGTAGCGGCCGTTGACACCAAAGCCATGCGATTCCTGGGCGCCGGGCGCTGGGTTCTGGTCCAGTCCCGCGGGAGCGCGGAACTGCGTGTTCAGCAGAAGAGTGATGTCGCTGCCTGTATCGAAGTGGAGCAGCGCCGTCGCTGTGTGCCCGTCGGCGAAGGTGAGTTGCGAGGGAAGCAGCAGTCCCTGCGGGGTCCACTGGGCACGCAGCGTGGCGTAGGGGCCCGAGGGAGCGACGCATCGCGACGGGTCGCGCAGAGTGAGCCGCGCGGGTGCGTAGTCGAGGGTGGCGCACCACTTGCGGAAGAAGTCCCAGCCAAGGAAGCCGTCGATGGGATGGCCGACGCGCCGGCCGAAATCGCCGATATCGGTGACGAGAGCCGATCCGGTGAAGAGGACCGTCGGCCCGGCATGCAGAGAGAGGTCCGTAGTTTGGTAACGGCGCTTCGCCGGGCCGGCGCCGAAGCCGTTATAGGAGAGCGACCGCTCCCAGAAGTGGGTGTGCACCTCGCCCTTGCTGGCGACGGGCATCGCGAGGGTCGTGCGCTGGAAGCCCGTGTCGAGCATCAGGGTGAGGGGGCCAAGGTGATCGTCGGTGACAGTGATGTAGAGGTGGCGGCCGGCGTAGTCGAGGGGAAGAACGACGGGGACGGATTGCGCCCGGAGGGTACAGGGAAGAAGCAGTACAGTAAGGGCCAGGAGGAAGTGCCGCGCGGGCCGCATGGTTTGATGGTATTAAATGGAGCGGTTCTCGCAGGACACGATTACCCAGACCGAATCCTAGACTAGTATCTAGTTGCATAAATGAGCGCATGATGTATAGTGCAAAGCATGAAGGCCCGCAGCATTGCACTGGCGCCGGAAGAGCAGGCCGATCTGGAGTTGGTCGTACGCCGCCCGACCAGTGCGGCGCGCGATGTGTTCCGTGCCGGTCTGATCCTGCGCGCGGCGGCTGGGGCTGGCAACGAGCAGATCGCGGCGGCCATGAATACACGCGCGGCGACGGTGAGCAAGTGGCGCGGCCGATTTCTGCTCCACCGGATCAATGGACTGCAGGATGCGCCGCGGCCGGGCAAGCCGGCGACCTATGACGCGCACAGCGAACGGCGCGTCCTGGCACAACTGGATCAACCGCCACCCAAAGGCTATGCGCGCTGGAACGGGGTCCTGCTGGCCGCGGCACTGAAAGACATTTCCGACGATTCGAGTGGCAGAAGCAGATCGTATTCCAGAAACATCCCAAAGCACTGTACGCTAACTTACGCAACTAGATACTAGCGCAGCCTTCGACAGTCGTCGCGCCCGAGCCTGCCCTGAGCACGGGAGTGCAGCGACCACGCCGAATGGGACTGGAGCTGGACCGGCAGTTTCCACATCCAGTGCCGGTTCCTGTGATCCACAGTCTGACCGCACCGGGACAGCGGCGCTTTCGGTAGTATCGAAAGGGACGCTGTTTTTCTTTTGAGAGCCCCTGTAACCCCATCCTCGATGAGTCTTAAAGCCCGCATTGAAGCCGTCATCTACGCCGCCGAAGAACCCGTAACGCTGGCGCAGCTCTCCTCCCTGTTCCGCGACGAAGCTCTCGCCTCGCGCGCGGCCCGCGCCGCGGCCGAAGCGAGTTCGGAAAACGTCGTCGAAGCTACCCTCGCCTCGGAGCCGGCACTTGCCTCAGAGATCGTCGACGAGGCGCTTTCTGCGACGACCGAACCCGCGGATACTGCACCCGCTGCGGACGCAGAATCGCCCTCGGCGGAAGCCCTGGCGGCCGATGCGGAAAAGAAGGCTGCCCGCCAGCGCGACCGCGAAGTGCGCGACGAGATCCGCCTCCTGATCGACGAACTCATCGCCGACTATAGTGCCCAGGACAGCGGACTGGAGATTCGCGAAGTGGCCGGAGGCTACCGCTTCGGCACGCGTCCCGAATATCACGACGCGGTCCGCGCCTTCATCAAGACGCTTAAGCCGCCGTTCAAGCTCTCGATGCAGGCTCTGGAAACCCTGGCGGTGATCGCGTACAAGCAGCCCATCACCGCGCCCGAGATCGGTGAAATCCGCGGCGTCGACTCCGGCGGCGTCCTGGGCTCGCTGGTGGCGCGCAAACTCATTACCACCGCGGGGCGCAAACAGGTGCTGGGTCGCCCAATCCTCTACAAGACGACGAAGGAGTTTCTGGTCCGCTTTGGCCTGAAGGATGTGAACGAGCTGCCCTCTCTTGAGGAATTCGAGAAGATGGCCAGCGAACTGGCGGAAACCGAAGCCGAGGGGGCGATTGCTCCAGGCGAGGAAGAACTGCCCTTCGCGCAGAACGAAATCGCGGAGATCGAAGAAGCGGAAGCCGATCCACCCGCCAGCGCAGACCTCGCAGCCGAGCTGGAAACCGCGCACACTTCTGAAACTGAGGTTGCCGAGCAGGCCGAGAAGGCGCATTCATGAAGAAGCAAGGCGAGGACGCAGCGGCCCCTCGCGCCGATGGCGCGTCAGGAGTCCAGGTGCGCCTGCAGAAGATCAACGCCCCCCCCCGCAACGCGTCGCGCCGCAAGGCCGAGGAGCTGATCCTCGCCGGCCGCGTCCAGATCAACGGCCAGACGGTCACCGAACTCGGCACCAAAGCCGATCCGGCGCGCGACCACATCCGCGTCGACGGCAAGCTCCTGCAGGGTCCGGAGCGGCCCCGCTACGTGGTCCTCAACAAGCCGAAGGGTTACATCACCACGGCCAGCGACCCCGAACACCGCCCCACCGTAATCGATCTGGTGAAGGGCGGCGAACGCCTCTTTCCCGTCGGCCGCCTCGACTACACCAGCGAAGGTCTGCTGCTGATGACCAACGACGGCGAGCTGGCCAACGCCCTCACCCGCGCCGCGGCGCGCGTGGAGAAGACGTACCTCGTCAAAGTCAGCGGCAAACCATCGGACTCCGCTCTGAACCAGCTCCGCCACGGTGTCATGATCGACCGCGGCTCGCAGGTTCGCCCGCAAATCCGGCCCGAGTCCGATAAGCCATCGCGCATCAGGCAAGCCGAACAGCCGCGCCACAACGAAGGCCGCGTCATGACGGCTCCCGCGCGCATCCGCCTCCTGCGCGACGCCGAGAATCCCTGGTACGAGCTGATCCTGATCGAAGGCCGGAATCGCGAGATCCGCAAGATGTTCGAGGAAGTCGGCCACCACGTCGAGAAGATTCGGCGCGTCGGCTACGGACCGCTCGTCCTCGACCTCGAGCCCGGCCGTTCCCGCGATCTGAGCCTCGATGAGGTCGCCGCCCTGCGCCGCGCCGCCGAAGGCAAGGCGTCCAGACGGACTAAAGTCGATCTGCCTGCCCGCAAGATGCCCCGTCCCGGCCGCACGCGTCCGACCCGGCCCGGCGATCGGCGTCCGGCAGGGAGTTCCACGCGGAAATCCGGCCGTCCGCCTGGCCGGCAGCGCCCCGGCCCTCGCTGAAACCAGAAGGCCCGATGCACAATCTAACGGGTGGAGACTCATTCCATGGATAAAGCTACATTTGCCGCCGGGTGCTTCTGGGGCGTTGAAGCCCGGTTCCAGCAGTTGCCCGGTGTAATTGCGACCGCCGTCGGATATGAAGGTGGCTCGCTGGCCAGTCCGAGTTATCAGCAGGTCTGCACCGACCGGACCGGTCATGCCGAAGCCGTCGAAATCGACTTTGACCCCTCAAAGATCGGCTACCAGCAGTTGCTCGACGAGTTCTTTGCCCTGCACGACCCGACGCAGCTCAACCGTCAGGGGCCCGACTGGGGCGCGCAGTATCGCAGCGTGGTCTTCTACCATTCGCCGGAGCAGGAGAAAGCGGCGAAGGAAACCATCGCCCGCCTCACGGCAGAAAAGCGTTTCTCGAAACCCATCGTCACGCAGGTCGTGCCGGCGGAGATTTTCTGGCGCGCCGAGGAATACCACCAGAAGTATCTGGAAAAGCGCGGTGCCCTTAGCTGTCACATCTGAGCGGCGGATCCCGAAAAGCAAATGCCGCACAGCTTCTCCGCTCGCGCTACGACTCAGAGGACCTATGCCCACTCACCCTGACGCATCACCGGCTCCGCGCTGCCTGTGGCCGTGATTCCATCCACGTCGACCTTCCCCGATCCGATCATCCAGTCCACGTGAATCAGGCTGTCGTTCGCGCCTTTGCCGGCTAGTTCCTCCGGCGTGAGCTTGTCGCCATTCTTTACGCAGCTGGAATACGCCTGCCCCAGCGCGATGTGGCATGCCGCGTTCTCGTCGAACAGCGTATTCAGGAACAGCAGCCCGCTTCCAGAAATCGGCGACGAGTTCGGTACCAGCGACACTTCACCCAGCCGGCGCGCGCCGTCATCGGTCTCGATCAGCTTTTGCAGGACTTGGTCGCCTTTCGCCGCGTGCGCCTCGACGATCCTGCCGCCCTCGAATCGGACCGCTATCTCCTCGATCAGCGTGCCCTGGTGCGACAGAGGTTTTGTGCTTGTCACCATGCCGTCCACGCGATCCTTGTGCGGAGTCGTGAAGACCTCCTCAGTCGGCATGTTCGGGATGCAATACCTCCCATTGCCCGCCGTCGTCCCGCCGCCCAGCCAAAGATGATCATCCGCCAGACCCACTTTCAGATCCGTGCCCGGACCCCTGAAGTGCAGCGCAGAATAACGCCGCCCGTTCATGCGGTCGGCCCACGCGTGCAGCTTGTCGTCGTGTTTCTTCCAGGCCGCGACGGGATCGGCCTGGTCGGCACGGCTGGCCGCGAAGATCGCGTCCCACAATTTCGCCAGCGCCTCATCCGCCGACAGATTCGGAAAAACCGCCGCCGCCCATGCCGGAGTCGCCGCCGACACGATCGTCCAGTTAATGTCGTGCCGCGTGATCAGCTCCAGCGCCGGCCGGTAGGCCTTAGACATGGACCGGTTAGCACGGCTCACATGCTCGGGGTCCTCTTTCGACAGCAGCGCAGGATTGCCGCCCGTGATCGCCAGCCGCGCCGCGCCACTCTTGTACGCCGCCGCCATTCCTTCGTAGAGCCACCTGGCCGCGGCATCGAAGCTCGCTTCCTGTCCGTAGCGATAGCGCATCAACGATGCCTCTTCATCGGTGAACAGGATCGTCACCAGGGACGCGCCTGCCTGATACGCGTGCTTGGTAATCAGCCGTGCCAGTGGCAGCGCGTCGGTGCTGGCGGTCATCACCAGCTGCTGGCCTTCGGCCAGACCCAGACCTGACTTGATGGCGACCTCGGCCAGCCGGTCGAGCTTCGTGGCGAAATCCTTCGTTGTTGTGGGAGTCTCAATCGCGGTTGCGCTCATGCGTCTATTCTCAGGCCCGGCGCCGTCCGATGGCAACGCGCGGAATCCCCTGCAGGTCATCCGTGAATTGCACGGTATCCCAACCGGCCAGCAGCCCGGCCACGGCATCCCGCTGCCCCTGCCCGATTTCCAGCAGCAGCCAGCCACCCGGAACCAGCCCCTTGTGTGCTTCCGGGATCAGTCGTTGATAAATTTCGAGCCCCGTCGGCCCGGCAAACAATGCTGCCTGTGGCTCGAATTCCGCAACCTGGGCCTCCAGTACCTCGTCATCCCGCACGTAAGGCGGATTCGAGACCACCACATCGAAACGCTCGCCGCGCACGGCCCCCAGCAAATCCGACTCAAGAAATCGCACCCGCCCCGCAACCCCGTGCCGCGCTGCGTTCTCTTTTGCGATCCTCAGAGCCGCAACCGAAAGATCAAGAGCCGTTAACTGCGGCTGCGGCAGCTCATGCGCCAGCGCCACGGCGATCGCCCCGGATCCGGTCCCCACATCGCAAATGTGCAACCGCGCGCCACGATCGGCTCGCTGCACCACCGCCTCCACCAGGTGCTCCGTCTCCGGCCTTGGAATCAGCACATCCGGCGTGACGCTGAAGGTGAGCCCATAGAACTCCACATCGCCGAGGATGTACTGGATCGGTTCATGCCGCGCCCTTCGCTCGACCCAGCTTTCGAAGCGGGTGATCGGCTCAGGCGACAATTCCACTTCGGGATGAGTGATGAGCCATGTGCGATCCCGCCCCAGGGCTCGCATCAGCAGCAGCTCCGCATCGCGCCTCGCATTGGCGGAGCCCGGCAGACGCGCCGCCGCGTCATCGAGAACTGCTCTCAGGTTTTTCGCGGACATCTCTAGCCGCGCCTGCCCTCGTTCTCGCAGAGCACGCCGATCTCCGGCCAACCGAAGGCGACCTCCGGCAGCGCCTTCCCGCCGATCTCGATCGTCTGCTCGGCCACCGGCACGCCGCCTATGCGCTCGTAAAACCCGCATGCCGGATTCTCCTGCAGCACCCAAACCGCCATGTTGCCGAACCCCTGCTGCCGCAGTTCGCCCGCCAGCCGGCGAACCAGAGCCGCGCCTGCGCCCGTCCGCTGATGCGACGCCAGCAGATAGATCGCTCCGAGTTCTCCCTGGTATCCATCCACCGGATGCAGAATCGCCCCACCCGCGATAAATCCGAACACGCCGCGCTGATCCTCGGCAACGAAGACCGTGGCCTTCTTCCCGCTCAGCTCGATCTGCCACCGTGCCACGCCGTTCTCCACACGCAGACCGTCGATGTACGCCTGCGGAATGATCCCCGGATAGGTCGTCTTCCAGCTCGCCAGATGTACCCGCGCAATCGCCTCGGCATCTTCAACCACAGCCTCTCTCACTCGCATCGAGTCATCACCCTGTTGCCTGTTGGCTGTTCCCTGCCGTCAGGCCACCGCCTCCGCTTCGCTTTTCAGCCGCTCCGCAGTGAAGTGGGAGATCAGCGCATCGATCACTGGTTGCAGCTTGCCTTCCATAATTTCCGCCAGCTGATGAATCGTCAGCCCGATGCGATGATCGGTGAGCCGGTTCTGCGGGAAGTTGTAGGTGCGAATCTTCTCGCTGCGATCGCCGGATCCCACCTGCTGCTTGCGCTCCTTCGCCAGCTCCGCCTGCTGCCGTTCCATCTCCATCTCATAGAGCCGAGCCCGCAGCACGCGCATGCCCTTCTCGCGGTTCTTGATCTGCGACTTCTCGTCCTGGCAGCTCACCACCGTGTTCGTCGGCAGATGCGTGATACGCACTGCCGAATACGTCGTGTTCACCGACTGTCCGCCCGGTCCCGACGAGCAAAACGTGTCGATGCGAATGTCCTTCGCCTCGATCTTCACGTCCACGTCCTCGGCCTCGGGCAGCACCGCCACCGTCACCGCGCTGGTGTGAACGCGCCCCTGCGTCTCGGTCGCAGGAACCCGCTGCACACGATGTACGCCGCTCTCGTATTTGAGTTGCGAATACACCCGGTTGCCCTCGATGATCGCGATCACTTCCTTCAACCCACCCACCGACGACTCCGACGACGACAGCACCTCCACGCGCCAGCGGTGCTGCTCGGCGAAACGGTTGTACATGCGGAAGATCTCCGCCGCGAACAGGCTGGCCTCATCGCCGCCCGTGCCGGCGCGAATCTCCAGCACCACGTTTTTCTCATCATTGGGATCCTTCGGCAGCAGAAGCCGCTTCAGGTCCTCTTCGATCTGCGGTTGGCGGGCCTCGAGCGTGGTCAGCTCATCCTGCGCCATCGCGCGGATCTCCGGATCGCTCTCCGCGAGCATGGCGCGCGCATCGGCGATGCCGGTCCTCACCTGTTTATATTCGCGAAACTTCTCCACCGCCGGCTCCAGGTCTCGGTGCTGCTTGGCGATCTTCTGATACTTCTCGTGATCGCTCAGCACCTCGGGATCGGCCATCTGCTGCGATAGATCCTGAAAGCGAGCCTCAATCTGTTCCAGACGCTCAAACATAAAATCCTCCCGGCATGGAGCCGGTTCGTTGCAATCCAAAGTTGGTGGGAAAAGGCGCGGGTCGGCTGTGGCGGCGGGAGCCGCTAAAGAAGGGTGCCGAGAATGGAACGCTGCCGCATAGCCCTATTTTACTTCCATTCGATGTTCTTCCCCACGAAAAGCCGCATCCCGCACCAGAACCATCTATATTCCCTACCAGCCATTGGCAGCTAAAAGCCGACGGCTAAGAGCTAACAGCTGATCTCCCATGTCCCTCTTTCTTTCCTTCGCCGAGCTGTGCGACGCGCTTGCCGCGACTACCAAAAAGCTCGAGAAGCGCGCCTTCATCGCCGATTACCTCAAATCCCTCCCCATCGCGGACGCCGGCCGCGCCGCCCTATGGCTCTCGGGCACGCCCTTCGCGGAAACCTACCCGCGCGTTCTGAATATTGGCGGATCGCTGCTCTCGAAGGCCATCGCCGAACTCTCCGGGGCCACCTCGCAATCGATGTCCGCTGCTTACCGCCGCTACGGCGACTTCGGCGCGGCCTCCGCCGACCTGCTGTATGGACACGCGCGCAACGCCGCCTCGATTACGCTCGCCGATGTCGAGTCCGCCCTCGCCGCCATCGCCGAAGCACGTGGACCCGCGCCTAAACTCCGCCTCCTGCGGGACCTCCTCGGCCGCGCCACGCCCGATGAAGCGAAGTACCTCATCAAACTCACCACAGGCGATATGCGCACCGGCGCCAAACAGTCTCTCGTCGAGGAAGCCATCGCCGAAGCCTGGTCCGCCACGAGCGCTGCGGTTCGCCGCGCTTCGATGCTCCTCGGCTCGCTGCCCGAAGTTGTCCTTCTCGCCGCCGAGGGCCGCCTCGACCAGGCCCGCATAAAGCTCTTCCATCCGATCGGCTTCATGCTGGCCAGCCCCGTCCAAACCACGGAGGAAGCCATCGCACGCTTCACTGAGGAGATCGAAGCGGAGCATGCGGAGCCGACAACGCCGATCGAATCAGAAAACGCATTGCGCGCTGCGCAGCTCGAGGACAAATACGACGGCATCCGCGCCCAGCTGCACGTCGACGGCTCCGGCAGAGTCGCCCTTTACTCCCGCAATCGCGACGACCTCAGCGCATCCTTCCCTGACCTCGTCGAGGCCGTCTCCTCCATCCGCGAATCCGCCATTCTGGACGGCGAAATCCTCGCCTGGAACCCATCCACCGGGCGGGCCCTCTCCTTCTCCTCACTGCAGCAGCGGTTTGGCCGCAAACGACCCGCCCCGGAGATCCTGCGTGACATTCCCGTCGTCCTCATCGTCTTCGACATTCTCTACCGCGGCGACGCACTGTTGCTCGAAAGCCCGTTAGAGGAACGACGGGCCGTCCTCGAAGACTTCTGCGCCCGCTGGTCCCCGAACGCCACTGCCAGCGACCCCGATCGCCAGTCGAATCTCTTTGTCGCTCGTGCCGAGCAGGCCTTCCCGCGTCTCATTCTCGCTGCGGCCACGCGCCTCGAAGCCGCCGGCCAGCTCGACCAGGCGTACGTCGACGCGCGCGCCCGTGGCAACGAAGGCGTGATGATGAAGTCACTCACCTCCACCTACCAGCCGGGCCGCCGTGGCCTCGCCTGGCTCAAGCTCAAACGCGAACTGGCCACCCTCGATGTCGTCGTGACCGGAGTCGAGTACGGCAACGGCCGACGCGCAGCCGTTCTGAGCGACTACACCTTTGTCGTCCGCGATCCCGAGGACACCGACGCCCCATTGAAGAATGTCGGCAAAGCCTACTCGGGTCTGACGGACCAGGAAATCACGGAGATGACGGCGTTTTTCAAAGCCCAAACCATTGAGGACTACGGCCACTTCCGCACCGTCGAGCCCTCGGTCGTCATCGAGGTCGCCTTCAACAACGTGATGCGCTCCACGCGTCATGCCAGCGGTTTTGCGCTTCGCTTCCCGCGCATCCTGCGGATCCGCCGCGACAAGCCTGTCGATGAAATCGACACACTCGCCCGCGTCGGGGAAATCTACAACTCCCAACCCGACAAGCCCACCGAAGATTCTGAACGCTGAAGACAATCCGCTATCCGCTATCTGCTATCTGCTATCCGCTGCTCTCACGCCGCCTGGTGCATCTCGATCGTGACCTGCACCTCGTTGTCGTCTGCATGTCCGTTCAGCGTCACGTCCTCCGCGCGCCGCTCACCGGTCAGTGTCACCATCACCGGCCGCTCGGGCCCTACCGATTCGCCGTTATGGCTCTCGTTGTACGGAGCCACCTGCACGCGCGCATACAACTGCTTTCCCTCTTCCTGGTACGTTCCAATCCAGGTATGGGCGAAATCGCCGCCCAGAATCTCACCGTCGCGAAGCACCGCGATGCCATTGCCATGCGCGGGTCCCGCGTTGAAGTGCGCAATCCAAAGTCCCTTCATCGCTCTGCACTCCTTTCAGAAAACAGTCGAACCCGCTTCGCCACTCTGCCCGGCTCGGCGGTTTCTCCATTCCGGTCGTGAAGCATACGCCGGTCCATACTCCACCGCACATCCACCGAAAGGTTGATCTTCGATGTTGGCAAAGGGCCTGTCGAGAATCCCCTTTTGCGCAAAATGTGCCGCCTGGACAGCGGCTGCCTTTACGCCGCCTGCCGCATCGACGTGTGCCCGTGCATGGATTTGCATTTCCGCAACTCCACCTCGAACAGCAGGTCCTCGCGGTGGTCCGGATGACCTTCGAGCCGCGCGTAGTCTTCCGTGCAATACCCCTGGAGAGAGAGGATCATCGGCTGCTCCCGTGCCATTGTCTCCTCTTCCGGCCGCGACACGAAGGGCACAATCCGAATCCGCGCGTACAGTTTTGCTCCCTCCTCCTCATAGGTACCGCTCCAGACATGTTCGAGGTCGCCGCCCAGAAGCTCGCCCTTGCTCAGCATCGCGATCCCGTCCCCATGCGCTGTGCCCGCGTTATAGTGTGTCAGCCAGTAGCCTTCCATGGCGTCACTCTCCTTCCCAGGCCAACGCCAGTGCCTATGCAGAATACGCATTTCGTGCCGGGAGGAGAGCCGCACTTTGATCGCAGCAAAACGACTATTCTGGAGAGTCGCCGGATCGCTATCGGACTGATCCTGGCTCCGGCTCGAACTCGCCGCACATCGAAAATCACAAGGAGCATCGATGACCCCTCCCGTCTCTTCCACCGCCGCCCCCAACGCTGCAGCCGCCGGCCAGGTTCGACTCGGCGAGCTCACCGTGAACCGTCTCGGTTACGGCGCCATGCGCATCACCGGACCGGGCATCTGGGGGCCACCCAAAGACAAGGAAGCGGCCGTCCAAACTCTGCGACGCGCGGTCGAGTTGGGCGTTAATTTCATTGACACGGCAGACTCCTACGGCCCCAACGTCAGCGAAGAACTGATCGCCGAGGCGCTCCATCCGTATCCCAAAGGTCTGGTCATCGCCACCAAAGGCGGCTGGCAGCGCGTCGGCCCGGGCCAGTGGATTCACAACGCCAGCCCCAAACACCTCGAAGAGGCAGTCGACGGCAGTTTGAAACGTCTGAAGATCGACTGCATCGACGTCTACCAACTCCACGTCCCCGACCCCGCTGTCTCTTTCACCGCCTCCATGGAGGCGCTGGAGCAGCTGCGCCAGCAGGGCAAGATTCGCCACCTCGCTCTCTCCAATGTGGCTCTGGAATATGTGGAGCGCGCCCGCAAAATCACGCCCATCGTGTCGGTGCAGAACCGCTACAGCTTCGCCGACCGCGAGTGGGATTTCGTTCTCGACTACTGCGAGAAGAACGGCATTGCCTTCATTCCATGGGCGCCGCTGGGCCAGGTGCGTTCCGCTGCTCACGAGTTGCTGGAGCAGTTTGCGAAAGAACTGAATGCCTCACCCCTGCAGGTAGCGCTGGCGTGGCTCCTGCGCCGCTCGGCGATTACGCTGCCGATTCCGGGTACATCTTCGGTAAAGCATCTCGAGGAGAACGTCGCGGCGGCCTTGCTCAAGCTTCCCGACGCGGCGTTTAAACAACTCGACGCCGTCACGCCGCCGCCTGCCAGTTTGCGGTGAGCGGGGAACCCTGCTTGTCCCCGGAGAGTCCACCCTTCCGTGGTGAATGGATCCTCTCTTACCGGCCGCTGTGATCGCGGCGCGGTCCGGCACTTGCTGCGGCAATCGTGACGGGAAGTGCAGCGGACTGCGAAGGCGCCGAATGCAACGATCTCGGGGGCCTCAGAACGACATACGGCACAACCGTCTGCGAAAACTGCTCGCGCAGGCGCGGTTGGCTGAAAGGTGGTGAATGATCGCCCACCACCACAAAGATCGTCGGTTGAGAGGCTTGCTGGATCGCCAAGTGCACCACACTGGCGTGCACTGCGTGAACGATTCGAAACCACGAGCAAAGGGCTTTCGAATTCTGCAATTCCGGAGCGCTGCTGCAGAGCCTGTCCGCGGGGAGTTCGGGATGCTCCGGAACCGGAATATGCGAGTTCAGGGTTACCCAATAGACAAACTGCGGTTTGCCGCTGGTCTCCGAGAGCAGGCGCTTTCCAATCCACGGTGCAATGGCCCAGTCACAGGCCCCCGGGTAAACGCCGGGGCACTCAGGCAGGTTCTCCTGGTATAACTCCGACCGAAACCACATCCGGCTAAATCCCAACTGTCGGTACCACTTCTCTCGCTGGAAGACCTTACCGGCATATCCGTGGATCGCAGAGCTCTCATAGCCGAGGGCGGAAAATTCTCGAGGCAGGCAACTATCTCGCTCGGCGTTTGCCGCCCGAAGAATGCCAAACCCAAGATGCGAGTGACACAGCTCCCGCCCTTCTCCCGGAACTGTCAGGCCGTCGAAGGGTGCTGTCCCGGAGCTCACATCGTAGGCCGACCGAAGCTGCGGGTCGTCGTAAGGAGCTGCCAACTTATTAGCCATGCCTGCATCGCTGAACAAGCCCCAGGATTCAACCACAACCAGAACCACATTCGCTCTTGCGCCGACGGGTCGTTTGCCGGTCCGTTGGATCTGCCCCATGATGGCCGCCGATGCCGAATCCATAAAGGACAGGTTCCCAACCGTGGAATCGCTGTCCACCTTCGCAAAGAACTCTCCGCGCACACCGAGCGTCAACCACGGCGCAATCGACAGCCGATGCGAGGCCTTCATCACATCGGCGTATGCATAAGGATTCGTGCCGTCCAGAAAATCCAGCCCGGCCACCAGTGTCACTGTCAGCAGCAGAATCAGCGAGGTTTGCATGCGATGGTGCGAACGGGGAACTCCGAAAGCCACCACCGCGGCAACCACCAGGACCGCCACAACCGCAGCCACGAACTCGATCACCCGGGCACTCGACAGATAAGGCAGGGATTTCGAGGCGGTCAGCAGGTCCACAAGGCGGAACTGAAACGAGTAGCAGATCTCATAGGCAAATGACCCGATAATTTCCAGCACCAGCAGCACAAACACTAGTGAACGAGGAATGAAAAGACTCAGGGTACCCACCAGCAGGCATTCCAGATTGATAACCCCATGCGGAACCAGTGTCAGTTTCTTTCGCAGTAGCAAAAGCGGAAGATTAGGCAGGATCAGATAGGCGAGGGGTGTCACGCTCTGTTGCCCAAAATGCAGAAGCGCTGCCTCAAATGTGCTGTGTCCCTCGCCTGCAGGGGGACGCAGGGAAAGAGTTGTTGTACCCATTCTTTCGGAATCCTCGGCTCAGCCAGAGCACGCTGCCCCGTAACTCTGCCATTGCAGCGCGGAAGCAGAGGCTGACCCTTCCATGAATTCATCTGGTGCTCATGTATCGCAAGCGAAAAATGCCCGACCGTCATTACTCCTGTCATCGGACGATGCCCGATCTGGCGCTAAATAACTCGACGCGGTTACACCAGCACCTGCGAGCCCGCGGCAGAACGCATATGGACCGGTGCTGCGCCTAGCTCCAGTCGTCGCGCGTGCTGAGCCGTTCGTTGATGACCTGCTCGAAATGCTCGTGCTTCTTCACGTAAATTTCGCCAAAGCCGCGGTCCTGGCGGAGCAGGATTGCCTGCAGCCGGACCAGTTCGAGCAGCGCCAGGAACATGGCCACGATGGCGTTGACCGACCGCGTGTTCGACAGCAGCTTCGAGAGGCCGACGGGACGGTCTTCCATCATGAGCCGGCGGCGGACAAAGTCAATCATCTGGCGCACGGTGACGGCGTCCTCTTCCACGTCGAGGACAGGACGATTCTTTGCGCGCTCCAGAATCTCGCGGAAGACACGGACGAGATCGAGCGTGTCAGCGGCGATTTCCTGATCGGCGTCGGCCGCCTCGCGGAATTCGCGCATGCCGGGATTGGTCCAGGTCGCCTCTTCCAGCTGGTGCTTCTGTTGCAGCATCTGTGCGGCGTTGCGAAATCGCTCATGTTCGAGCAGCCGCTCGACCAGCTCCAGACGGGGATCCTCGGCCTGGCCCTCCGCCGCTTCGAAGGGATCGCGCGGCAGCAGCATCTTGCTCTTGATGTGGATAAGCAGCGCCGACATGTAGATAAATTCGCCGGCGGTGTCCACATCGGAGACCTTGAGGTGCTCGACGTAGGCGAGGAACTGCGCGGTGATTTTCGCCATGGGAATGTCGTAGATATCGATGTTCTGCCTGCGGACGAGGTCGAGGAGGAGATCGTAGGGACCCTCGTAGACCTGGCCGACGATGACGGAGAACGGGAAGGCGGATTCTTCTTCCTTGCGCAGATCGCCTTTGGTCTTCTCGTAGGGGTGAGGGACGGTCGGCGCCGCCTGGGTTTCGGCGGGCGCGGGCGAAGCGGGAGCCGACGCTGTGGCGGATTCAGGTTCCGTTGCGGGCGAATCGTTTTGGGTTTGGGGATCGGTCATTCAGCGGAAATTCCTGGGAGGGACGAACCAAGCCCCATGGCGGAGCGGACTTCCCGCATGGTCTGCTCGGCACGGGCGGTGGCGCGGCGCGCGCCGTCGGCGAGGATGTCGGTGACGAGCGCGGGATTCTGTTCGAAGTGCACGCGGCGCTCCTGGATGGGCGCGAGCATGGAGACGATGGCGTCGGCGGCCCAGCTCTTACATTCGATGCAGCCGATGCCTGCCGTCTTGCAGCCCTCGTAGACCTTCGCGATCGTGTCCTGGGTAGAAAAAATCTTGTGCAGATCGCCCACCGGGCACTTGTCGGGATTGCCGGGATCGGTGCGGCGGACGCGGGCCGGATCGGTGACCATGGGTTTGAGCTTGGCGCGAATCTCCGCTTCGGGGTCCGAGAGCAGGATGGTGTTGCCGTAGCTCTTGGACATCTTGCGGCCGTCGGTGCCGGGGAGTTTGGGAGACGGAGTGAGGAGAGCCTCGGGCTCTGGGAACACCGTAGCCTTACCGAAATTCGGATGAGGTCTGACTCCCCTTGCCTTGACTGTAGGGCCTCCTATAACTACTCCTGCAGCAAGGGCTTGTTCTTTCAGTTCCCGCACGGCGTCTGGATCGGAGATCTGGAAATCCTCTATTCGCCCGAGTTTGTACATCGTGTTGAAGCGGCGCGCGACCTCGCGGGTGAGCTCGACGTGGGCCACCTGGTCCTGGCCGACCGGCACGAACGCCGGTTGATAGATCAGGATGTCGGCGGCCTGCAGCAGCGGATACCCGAGGAAACCGTAGGTGCTCAGGTCCTTGTCGCGGATGTTCTCCTGCTGTTCCTTGTAGGTGGGGACGCGCTCGAGCCAGCCGACGGAGGTGATCATCGAGAGAAGCAGATGCAGTTCGGCATGCTGCTTGACGTCACTCTGGACGAACAGCACCGTCCCCTTGTTCGGATCGAGACCGGCGGCGAGATAATCGAGGATCACCTCGCGCTTATTCGCGGCAATCTGCGATGGATCGGCGTAGTCGGTGGTTAGGGCATGCCAGTCCGCGATGAAGAAGTAGCACTCGTACTGGGGATCGTCTTGCAGGCGGACCCAGTTGTGCAGGGCGCCCATGTAGTTGCCGAGGTGGAGTTTGCCGGTGGGGCGCATGCCGGAGAGGACGCGCTTACGGTCAGAAACAGGAGTCGACACGGATTCCTTCAAGAGGGAAATGGCTCTGGTTATTGTACCGGGAGCGTTGCATGCAGCAGCCCCGCCTTCGGCGGAAAACGTGGCACGCTCCGGCGCCGCCGCGATTAGAGGTCAGCGCTCGTCGGTGGCATCACCTCGGCGGCCGGCAATGAGCTCGTCGCGAGTGAAATGACTTCGGGAACATACCTCCTACCTTTAGATGAGTGCCTGCGCACACGCAATTCGCTCCGCGACGCTCAGCCTGGCGAGTTCTGGATCTTCGGCGTTCGATGCACTGGTACAACTGCGCGATCGCAACTCTCTGCCATGGTTAGCTAGGGCGTATCTTCCCGCGCCACAAACTGGTTCAGCCGCGTGAAGCCCAGGCCCTTGATCACCTTCTTGTGCGTTGGCGGGAGTGCAGGACGCGGGGCAGATCAGAAACCTGTTGAAAGTCGGGCTCGCATGCCATACACCTTCTCATATGACAAGCACCGATGAAGGAAAGGCTGAATTGGACCCCGCAGGAGATGCGGAAATGTCTCCCGCAGATCCAGGATTGGCTGCTCTGGACCGACTATGCGGCTTGCTCCGCGAAGAAATGGCGGCATATGGGGGAGGCGAGGCTTTCCTAAGGTGGTTGAGGACAGACCCGGAGCCCAGCAAACAGGACGAATTGTGAGGAGCACTTGGAAATTCGCTATACGCTGACGATTTCTGAATTCAATGAAGGTTACTTCGTCCTCTTACGAAATTCGACGTGGCGCCACCGCTTTTTTCGCTGGCAGTTCTCATGGCTCGGCCCGCTCATGGGCGCAACCCTCATTGGCTTGGGAATTTTCCTGCTGTTCAATAGTGAAAAGCAGTACCTCTGGGCGTTCCTGTTCTTCGTATTTGGCCTGGCGATGCTGATCACGCCACTCCGATTGCGGTCCTCGATTCGAAGACAGTTTCGCCTTGCCGGATTGGACCAGGAGATCGCGATGAGTGTGGGTTCAGGGGGCATCTCCATCAAACGGGTCGGGCGAGACGCTGAATCCCACTACGGATGGTCCGCAATCGAGAAGCATATTGAGTCACTGCAGTTGATCACACTGCTTCCAAACAAAGTCCAGTTCATTCCTATCCCCAAGCGGGTCTTGAGTCCGGAGCATCTCCAGGAGCTTCGCAGTCTGGTTGCGGAGCATATTCGGCAGCAACCGTCTCAGCGCTCCGCGGCTGTAAGCTAAGAACCGGGAACCTCCTGTGAAGACGGCCATCAGCGTTTCGAAAGAGGACTACCTCAAGGCGATTCTCGAAGCCGAGAGCGAAGGCCAGACTGTCATCTCGGCAACCCTGGCGCACTGGCTCGCGGTGTCGCCGCCGGCGGTTTCCATGGCGCTGCGCCGGCTCAGGCGCGATGGCTACGTGGAGGTGCGCGCCGACGGCGTGGTGCGCCTCACTCCCAAAGGACACGAGACCGCGTACCGCACCGCGCTGCGGCACCACCTGATCGAGCGCATGCTCTCGGAGATGTTCGGCATGCCATGGTTCGAAGTCCACGACGAAGCGGAGCGGCTGGAGCACGCCGTTTCCCCGGCGTTTGAAGCGCTGCTCATGAAGAAACTCGGGGAGAAGGGAACCTGCCCGCACGGAAACTCCGTCCTGCCGGAGAGCGATGCGACCCGCAAGCGGCACGGCGTCCGACCGCTGGCGGAAGTAGCCGAAGAGGCGGACTACACGGTGACGAGCCTCTACGAGCGGGATGAAAAGCTGCTGCAGTTCCTGCAGCGGGCCGGGATCGAGCCCGGTGGTTCGGTGCGCGTGCTGCAACGCAACTACGACCAGACGGTAGCCATCGAGACGGCGGCGGGCAATTTCACCATCGGGCCGGCGGCCGCCGAAAAGGTGCGGGTGAAGAAGGCCGTGGGTCGGGCGGCGCGCAACAGCCACTGATCCAAACCGCGCATTGACTTCAAACCGCGGCGGCACAAGAAAAATCAACTGCCCCTACCGTGGCCATGTAGCATTTTTGTAGTGCTTCCGGTTATATCCACGCTGCGGGCTGCCGCAATGCTCGGTGCCGTGTCGATGGCGCTGGCAGGAATGCCGGCGCGCGCGCTCGATCCGCATACGGCTCTGGCCCAGTATGGCTACCAGTCCTGGCAGACCGATTCCGGGCTGCCGCAAAATACGGTCCACGCCATTGTCCAGGGGCACGGCGGGTTCCTTTGGGTTGCCACGGAAAGCGGATTGGTCCGCTTCGACGGTGTCGACTTCAGGACCTATACGCGCGCCAACACACCTGCGCTCCACCCCAGTCGCGCCGACAGCAGCGCGATGGGGACCCCGGGGCTGCCGAGCGACCTGATCGACGATCTGATGGAGGATCGCGACGGGAATCTGTGGATCAGCACTTCCGGTGGACTGGCGCGAATGCGGGCCGACAAGGTCGAGCCGTTCGGACCGGCCCAGGGCATTCCATCGACACAGGTTTGGCGCACCTTCGAGGACAACCACGGAACGGTCTGGGTTCTCACCGCCGCGGGGTTGTTTCGTGTAGCGGGCGCGCACGTTGACCGCGTGGCGCTGGACGAAGCGTTGACCGAGCACAGCCAGATGGCAGAAGGACCTGATGGCTCCTTATGGTTCGGCACCGCGGAAGGGCTCATGCGGTCGAATGGCCGCGGCGGCTTCGATGCAGTGGGCGATGCAGGAGAAGTGGTGGCGCTGGCGATCGACGCCGCGGGCCACGGTTGGGCGGGGATGCGCTCGGCCCTGGAGATGTGTGCAGCGGACGGTGATTGTCATCATGTGGCGATTCCTGCGGCAGCCGGTGCTGTGCACGCTATCGTGCGGGACAGCTACGGTCGCATGTGGGTGGGGACCGACGGCGGGCTGTACGCGGTAACGAACCGTATCACCAGCGTTGGCGCGATGGGGCGAGTGGATTTTCTGCACGTCGATCGCGAGGGCATGTTGTGGGCCGGGACCGAGCATGGATTGGTGCGGATCGCACCGGATCGGCTGGGGTCGGCGGAGTTGCTGCGCGGCGGAGACGTTTTTCTGAGTGCCGCGGAGGATCGCGAGGGCGACTTGTGGCTGGGCACGGAGTCGGGCGGCCTGGCCGTCCTCCGCGACCGGAAATTTTCGACGCTCACCGCAGGGGAGGGGCTGACCGACGAATATATTTTGTCGCTGGCGCAGGCGCCGAACGGGTACGTGGGCGTGGGCACGAAGGGTGGTGGTTTGAACGTCTTTCGCGACGGGAGATTTCGCGCGATCACGACCGATCAGGGTCTGAGCAGCAATGTGGTGCTGACGGTGGCTGCGGCGGCGAATGGCGATGTCTGGACGGGAACCCCGGACGGGTTGGACCTGCTCCGCGAGGGCAACCTGGCCCGGGTGTTCACGACCGCTGACGGTCTGGCGGATGACTTTGTCCGCTCCCTCTATGTGGGGAGTCGCGGCGAGTTGTGGATCGGCACGAGACACGGGCTCTCGCGCTATCAAAACGGAACCTTCACGACCTGGACCGCACTCGATGGATTGGGGAGCGACCTGATCGGGGCGATGACCGCGGATCACGATGGATCGTTGTGGATCGGGACGCTGGGCGGCCTGAGCCGCTATCGCGATGGCAGGTTCACGAATCTGACCACGAAAGACGGTCTCTCCAGCAATGTGGTCACAGCGCTCCACGAAGATCACGATGGAACGCTCTGGGTCGGGACGAATGACGGCGGGCTGAATCGGTGGCGCAACGGCAGAATCGTCAGCATGGCTTCAGCCCAATTGCCCAAACGCGTGATCGGAATTCTCGAAGACGGCAGCGGCTATCTCTGGATCAGTTCGAACACCGGTGTCTATCGCGTCAATCGTGCCGAACTGAACCGCATGGCGGACGGGGGTGCTCCGGCGGACGTGATGCGCTTCGGCGTTGCCGACGGCATGCGTGTCAGCGAGTGCTCGAGCGGCGGACATCCCGCGGCGCTGGGGCTGGACGACGGCAGTTTGTGGTTTGCCACGCTGAAAGGAATCGCGCGCGTCGACCCCGAGCACATGCCGATGAATCGCGTTGCGCCGGGTGTCGTGGTGGAACAGGTGAGCGTGGACGATGTGCCGCAGGCCTCCTCCCCGGATCTGACCGTGCCGCCCGGGCACAGCCATTATGAATTCGACTATGCGGGCCTGAGCTTTGTCGCGCCGCAGAAGGTCGAGTACCGCTACCAGCTCCAGGGATTCGATCGCGACTGGGTGGATGCCGGGACCCGGCGCGTCGCGTATTACACCAACCTGCCGCACGGGAGCTACACGTTCCGGGTCATCGCGCGCAATAACGACGGCGTGTGGAGCCAGGCGGCGGCGACAGCCAATCTGGTCATCGAGCCGCATATTTATCAGACGGTATGGTTCCGCTTGCTGGTGCTGGTTGCGATTGTGGCGCTGGGTTATGCGGCATGGCGGCGCCGCCTGCTCCGCATCGAGCGGGAATTTCAGGCGGTTCTGGGCGAGCGCACACGCATCGCGCGCGAAATTCACGATACGCTGGCTCAGGGCTTCGTTGCCGTTTCGGTTCAGCTTGAACTGGTCGCGCAGCTCATGAGGAGTTCTGCGGACGCAGCCCGGGAGCAGTTGCAGCGGGCGCAGGCGCTGGTCCGCAGCAGCCTCGACGATGCGCGCACCTCTATCTGGGAGCTACGCTCTCAGGGAGGAGAAGGGGAGGACCTGGCCGCTCGTATTCTGAAGGTGGCGGAGGAAGTGACGGGACGGGCGCACGCGCGAGCGCGGGTCCAGATGCACGTGACCGGCACGAATCATCCGCAGGACGAGGATGTCGAACGCGAACTGACGAGGATTGCGCGCGAGGCGGTTGCGAACGCCGTGCGGCATGGCGATCCGGAGAACATTGTGGTGCGGCTGGAGTTCGACGGGAGTATGTTCGGGATGGAGATTCGCGACGATGGCCGCGGATTTGCGGGGACACCGCCGGATGGATCGAGCGGACACTTTGGATTGACAGGCATGCGCGAGCGCGCCGATGCGATCGGGGCGACGCTAACGGTGGAGAGCAGTCCCGGCCAGGGTACCGCGGTGCGCGTGGCGCTGGCCTCGAGCGGAGCACGGGCAGGGGAAACGGAGAAACAAACGTAACTATGACGGATACGATTCGGATCCTGCTCGTCGACGATCACCACATCGTGCGCCAGGGGTTGGCTGCTTTGTTGAAGACGGTGCCCGGATTCTCTGTGGTGGCTGAGGCTTCCGACGGCGAGCAGGCGGTGGACCTGTTCCGCAAACACCAGCCGGATGTGACTCTGATGGACCTGCGCTTGCCGAAGATGAACGGCGTCGCAGCGATCGCGCGCATTCGCCAGGAGTTTCCCGGCGCGCGGATCATTGTGCTGACCACCTTTGACGGCGACGAAGACATTTATCGTGCGATGCAGGCCGGCGCGAAAGGATACCTGCTGAAGGGTATGGATCTGAACGAACTGACCGAAGCGGTAAAGGTCGTTCACGCTGGCAAGTCGCGCATTCCTTCGCGGGTCGCGGAAAAACTGGCCGAGCGAATGGGCGGGGCCACGCTGACGCCGCGTGAACTGGAAGTGCTCCATTTGATCGTGGCGGGCAAGAGCAACAGAGATATCGGGAGTGCGTTATTCATCTCAGAAGCGACGGTCAAGACGCACGTGAACAGCCTCCTGAGCAAGCTGGGCGTCGAAGATCGTACCCAGGCGGCAACCACGGCACTGCAACGCGGCATCGTGCATCTTGACTAGGAAAAAGCAGCCGGGAGCCCGGAGGTGGTGGCTGGATTGGAGATGATGCATTGAGCCGAGTTCGAGTAAGGTCCGCAATTTTCGCAGCGCTGCTGGTGATGATCACGTGCGTTGTATCCGCGCAGGAAACGCGTACCTCTGAGTGGCGCATGGCCACAGACGCAGAAGTACGATCGGTGATTCCGGCGCGCGCACCCGTGGTGAAGGAACGGATCGAAACTGAGATGCGCTCGGCATCGGGCATCACCAACGGACACGGCAAATACATCGCGGGGGTGGTGCTGATCACCGCCGGATATTCGGCGGAAGGCAAGTACTCCCACTTCTTCCTCACCCAGGTTCCGTTGCACATCGGCGCAGATTTGCGACTGGCGCCCGGCGAGTACGTAATCGGCTACGAACACACCGAGAACAACGAGCTGACCATTCATTTCTATGAGGCGGCGACCGGCCACCTCGAGGGTAACGTGCGGGCGACCCTGCTGACCGGCAGTACCCGTGTAGAATCGTTTCGCATCTGGCCGCCCGCCGATCGCGCCACCATCCAGATTGGACGATTTGGCTTCAGTTATCAGATTGGGAGCTGACGACGCATGCCGCAGAGTTTGTCGCAAAAAGAGCAGAAGGTGCTGGACGCGCTGAGCGAAAACTGGCAGGCGGAGATGCGCGGCTACCACACCTATAACACACTGTCGGAACGCGACGACGATCCGGTACGCAAGAAGGTCCTGCGGCATATGGCTGAACAGGAAGCGCACCACGCCGCCCTGTGGGCGAAGCGAATCCGCGAGCTGGGCGCCGAGCTGCCGATCTATGACGGCAAGGAAACCGGCGATGCCGACACGCTGGTGAACCGCCTGGGCGGCCCGCAAATGGCGCTCCGGCGCCTGGAGATCGAGGAAAGCCGCGATATTGCTCGCTATGGTCAGCAGTTGAAGGATCTGGGCGACGCGCCGAGCGTCGAGATTCTGAATCAGGTGATCGCGGAGGAGCAGGAGCATTATCGCGAACTGATCGAACTCGTCCGGCATCGTTATCCGAAGATGGCGGTCACGTCCGAAATGGCCCGGCAGGAACTGGACGAGTTGCTGACGCGGCGCAATCGCTCGGGACGGCAGACCGCGGGCTGGATCGGCGACGCGATTTACGGTGTGAACGATGGCCTGGGAGCGATCTTCGGCATCGTCTCCGGCGTGTCGGGCGCCACGCTGGGCAACAGCAAGTGGGTGCTGCTGTCCGGCCTGGCGGGGATGATCGCCAGTTCGCTGTCCATGGGTTCGGGCGCGTATCTGGCGGCCAAAAGCGAGCGCGAGATCTATGAGGCCGAGCTGACGCGCGAACGCGACGCGATCGAGATGAACGGTCCGGAAGCCCGCGAGCTGTTGTCGCTCTACTACCAGGTGAAGGGCATTCCGCGCGACGATGCGGATCACGTCGTGGAGCACCTCGCCGAATCCCCGGAGCAATTTACGCGAGCCCTCGCCGCCGAACGCCTCAACATGACAGAAGAGGGCTTGAGCCAGCCATTGGTATCGGCGTGGTCGGGAGCGCTGTCGACGGCCATCGGCGCATTCATTCCCATCGTGCCGTTCTTTTTCATGACCGGCTACCCGGCGGTGATCGCCTCAGCCATCATCTCGCTGCTCGCCCATTTCGCGGTCGGTGCTGCCAAGTCGCTCATCACCGTTCGCAGTTGGTGGGCCAGCGGCTTTGAGATGACGCTGGTCGGCGCTGTCGAAGGTGTCGCGACGTACGTCATCGGTATCGGGCTGGGTCACATCGGCGCGTAAGGAAAAGAGACGCAATCTCCGTGCGAATTACTTCTGCATCTTCGCGTAATAATCCTGCAGCGTGAAGAAGGCCTTCTTCTTCTCGCCTTTGTCGGAGACAAGGCCCTTGCGGTTGTAGTCGTCCTGGATGCCGGGCAGCTGGCGCATCGGCGAGCGGAAATCCATCAGTGCCCAGGGCGTCATGCCCCGCAGAAATGGGATCTTCTCCATCATTTGGAACTGTTGCCGATACACATTGTCCTGATATTCCTCGGTGAACTTCTCCGTGTCGGGGCCGTGCAGGCCGGCTTTCGCGCCGGCGCCGAATTCGCTCATGATGACCGGTTTGCCCATCGGATTCTGCCATGTGTAATCCGGGATGGTCGCGGCTGTGCCTTGGTACCAGCCGATGTACTCGTTGTAGCCGAGTACATCGAGGTCCTGCCCGAGCGGATCGGCCAGAACCGCGGTGGTTCCTTTGAAATGTGTGACGATCGCTGAGGTGATGAGCCGTGTCGGATCTTCCTTCCGCGCTTCGACGGCGAGCTGATGGATGAACGCGTTGCGTTCGGGGCTCTCCGGTGTCTCGTTCGACATGGACCACAGGATCACCGATGCATGATTGTGATCGCGGCGGATCATCTCCCACAGCTGATGCTTCGCAGCGTCGAGGGTGGGCGGATTGGTCCAGTTGATGCCCCAGTACACGGGAATCTCGGACCAGACGAGGATGCCGAGCTTGTCAGCCAGCCGATACTCGTTTTCCGTGTGTGGGTAGTGCGCCATGCGCACGAAATTGCAGTGCAACTCCTGCGCCCAGCCCAGCAGGGTCTGCGCATCTTTCTCTGACCACGAGCGGCCCGAGCGAAACGGCGCTTCATCGTGATAGCTGACGCCGCGCAGGAAGATCGGCTTGCCGTTCAGCAGAATCTGGTCGCCCTTTACTTCCACGGTGCGGAAGCCAATTTCATCTTTCAGCTGGTCGTATCCCGCGCGCAACGCAAGGTCGTAGAGTCGCGGATGCTCAGGGGACCAAAGTTCGAGGCCAGGCGCGGCGAACGAGAATTCCGCACGACCATTTGTATCCGTGACTGCATCTTTCTCGATGTGCAGGCCGGGAATACCCAGCGTGACGTGGGTGCCGGCGTTCGCACCCACGACGTGCACGTAGCCATAGATTTGATCCTGCGTGCCGCGCTGGAGTTGGAGTGAGTAGTCGTCGATGTACGTGTCGGGAACCTCGACGAGAGACACGGGCCGGATCAGGCCGCCGTAGTTCCACCAGTCCTTGCGCAGCGTGGGGACCCGATCCACGGTACGCGTGTCATCCACCGCCGCAACGACGAAGTTGTCGCCATCCTTCACGATTCCGGTAATGTCGCAGTCGAACGGTGTAAAGCCGCCCTGGTGATCGCAGACATGCTGGTCGTTGATGAAGATCGAGGCCGCGTAACTCGCCGCGCCGAAGTGAATGAAGACGTGGGTATGCGGCTTCGGATGGTAGGTGAAATCGCGTTGATACCAGAGCAGGCCTTCGTAATAGAGCAGCGAATCCTTCTGCGAGTTCCAGTCTCCGGGGACATTCAGCGTTGGCGACCTTGCGAAATCATATTGCACGAGCGGACCGCCAGGAACGTAGTGCGCATTCTTCGCATAGCCGTTCAGGCTGGCGTGTTCGGGATTCGATCCCCAGCCCTCGCGATAGGGATCGGCGATGAAGTGCCACGGTCCGTCGAGACTGATCTGTGGACGATGATCGACATCGACGAGCAGCGTTGTTTCCTGGGCATGCGCGGATGAGGCAAGAAGGGCAGCGTAGAAGGCGAGGCAGAAAGCAACACGGCGTGACATGCCCACCATAGTAATCCGCAAAGAAAGGCCGGAGCGGTGGCTCCGGCCCTGGGTTCCGCTGAGCGGGATGCGTTAGTGGATGCCGAGCCCGTCGTGTTCGTGGTAGTTCGGGTACGGCGGCTTCGGATACGTCGGCATTGGATGTTCTTTCAGTTGCTCCAGTTCGTACTGCACGGCGCGCTCCAGTTGCGGATCGTGGCCGGCCTGGACTTCCTTCGGCAGATACTCGACCTCAATGTCGGGCGGAATGCCGTGGTTCTCCACCTCGAATTGTCCCTTCAGCCCGTAGATCGCGGTGCGCGGTGCGGTGACCGTGCCGCCATCGAGCAGAACCGGATAGCCGCCAATGCCGACCAGTCCGCCCCAGGTGCGTACGCCGATGAGCGGCCCGAGTCCGGCTTTGCGGAAATACCACGGCATCAGGTCGCCGCCCGAGCCCGCCGACTGGTTGATGAGCATGGTCTTCGGTCCGAAGATCGCACCTTGCGGATCGGTTACTTCTTCGCCTTCGCGTGTTTCGTAGCGCGACATAGGTACGCGGCGCAGCGTATCGATGACGTAGTCGGCGATCTGTCCGCCCTCGTTATAACGCTCGTCGATGATGACGCCTTTCTTATCGACCTGCGCAAAGAAGTAGCGGTTGAAGTTGGTGAACCCGCCGCCGGCGGTGTTTGGGATATAGACATAAGCCACCTGGCCATGCGTCATCTCATCCACTTTGCGGCGATTGCTTTCGATGAAGGCGAGATTGCGCAGGCCGTGTTCGGAATCGACGGTGACAACGGTTACGTCGCGCGCGCCGGTTCCATCGGGATTGGGCCCGACGTGCAGCACCACCTGTTTGCCGGCTGTGCCTTCAAAGAAGCTGTAGAGGTTGTCGCTGGCGTGCAACTCGCGGCCGTTGACAGCCAGCAGATACTCACCCTCCTTCACGTTCACGCCCGGTTGCGTGAGCGGCGCATGCAGCGCGGGGTTCCAGTTCTCGCCGTTGTAGATATGCGCGAACTTATAGCGGTCGTGATAGACGGAGTAATCGGCGCCAAGCAGCCCAGTCATCGGTGAGTGGTCGGGCGCGCGCGGGCCGCGGATGAACATGTGGCCAATGGTGAGTTCGCCGAGCATCTCCTCGAAGAGATAGTTCAGCTCATCGCGCGAGCCAATGCCGGCCAGGTAGGGCTCGTATCGCTTCTCCGCTTTGGCGAGGTCAAGCCCGTGGTGGTTCGGATCGTAAAAGAAGTCGCGCTCGATGCGCCAGGTCTCGTTGTACATCTGGCGATACTCAGCGCGCGGATCGATATTGGCCTGGAGACTGCCGAGGTTCAACGGCTTGCCGGGGCTCGTCTTCACTTCGTCGGCGGAGGCGATGAGCCAGCCATCACCCTTCTTGTAAAGGATCTTCGCGCCGTTCGCGGAGATCGTGAAGCCGTCGATGCCGGAGAGAACTTCCGGCGCCTCGCGCTTTTCGAGGGTGAAGCGATAGAGAGCATGAATGCCGCGGCCGCCCTCATGCGATGGATGGGCGACGGGTGCGCCCTCGCCGAGATAGATGACGCCCTCTTTGCCCGCCTGCAGATCGACGTAGTTGCGGGCCGGGATCGGCAGAGCCAGGATGCGCTGATCGATGCCGTCGAAGTCAACCTTGACAACGGGCGGCTTCTTCTCTTCTTTTTTCTCCTTGCCTGCTGTCTCATCCTTTTTCTCGGCAGCCTGATCGCCCGTCTTCTTCGCTTCGTCCGATGGTTTGCTCTCGTCCTTCGCCTTCTCGTCGTCGCTCTCCGGAGGCAACGGCGAAGGCAGATCCTTTGCAAGGACGACGATGTAGGCGTTGCTGCTGACGGCGCGATCGAGGCTGGAAAGATCGAAGCCGGCGACGGAGGGCCCGACGTTGGTGCTGGCGGTGAAGTAGAGATACTTACCGCTGCGGTCCCACGCCAGCGTGCCGACGTCACTCATGCCGTCCGTCACCTGAGTCGCCTTGCCTGTATCGAGCGAGTAGAGGAATACCGCTTGCATGTGGTTGTGCAGTTCTTTGAGATAGCCGATCCATTTACTGTCGGGAGACCAGACCGAGCTGCCGCCAAAGCCGAAGCCCTCGTAGTATTGCGTGTCGACTTTGACGGGATGCGGATTGTCGACATCGATGTACCAGAGGTTGAGCTTCTTGTCGGAGTAGAGGATGCGCTTCGAGTCCGGCGACCAGACCGGCGCATAGAAGAATGACGGAGACGGACCAAGGTCAATCGCCTTCGGCTTTATGATGCCGTCCTGATCGCGGACAAACAACTGATACTCGCCGGAGGCATCGCTGAAATACGCGATGGATTTGCCGTCCGGAGACCATGCCGGATCGCGCTCGGCGGCGTTCGACGTATCGGTAAGGTTGCGCGCGTCGCCCTTCTCCGCCGGCACGGTGAAGATATCGCCGTGCGCTTCGAAGACGGCTCGTTGTCCGGTCGGCGAGATGGCGGAGCTGAGGATGGTGTGCGGATCGATGAGCGTGAGCGTCGGCTCGAGCGCGGGGAGATCGCCGTGCAGCGTGATTTCGATCGGATGCTGGGCGTGCGTTGCGGGGTCGTAAAGGTGGATGCTGCCGAATTGCTCGTAGACGATGCCGCCGGGTCCGGCACTGGCAGACTTCAGATCGAAGCTCTTGTTCTCGACCACCTGCTCGACCTGCTTCGACTTCGTGTCGTAGCTGAACAGCGTGACGGGGCCGTTGCGGTCAGAGAGGAAATAGACTTTGTCGCCGACCCAGAGCGGATTTTTGTCGTTGGAGTTATCGCGCGGGACTTTGGTGAGGTCGAGTGTGGCGAGATTGACCAGCCAGATGGGCTCCGTCTGGCCGCCGTGGTAGCGCTTCCACGCCACCTCCCATTGGTTGAAGGGCGTGTAGGCAATCTCTTTACCGTCGGGGGAGAGCGAGCCGCTGTCGGCGGAGGGGAGGGACAAGGCCACTGGCAGACCGGATCCGTCGGCACGGATGCGGAAGAGCTGGGAAAAGTCGTTCCATGCGGCGCGGCCGCTGAGGAAGAGGACGTCTTTGCCATCGGGCGACCAGCCGGCGACGACATCGTCGCCAGGATGATACGTGAGGCGATGCGCGACGCCGCCGTTCGCCGGAATGGTGTAAACGTCAACGTTGCCGCGAATGCGCGCGGAGTAGGCGATGGTCGATCCGTCGGGCGAGAAGTAAGGGCCTTCGACAATAGACGCGGTGGAAGTCAGGCGATCCGCATCGCCGCCGGTGCGCGCGACCACCCAGATGTCGTCGGCGTGGCGGAAGGCGATTTGATCTTTGCTGAGCGAGGGCTGCAGCAGGAGCAGCGGAGCGGCGTGAGAAGCCAGCGGCAGGACGAAAAGCGCCAACAGCACGGCACACATGTGTCGAAGCACAGAGCCTCCAGCGGGGAAAAAATAGTGAGGCCAAGTGTACTCGGGTTATCGCCGGTTCGCTACGCAGCGGTGACGGATGGGTCAGCAGCGACCAGCGGCGGGTCAGGGCTTGTTCGGATCGCGCAGGCGGAAGCGATTGGCGCGGTCAAATTCGTCGCGCAGTTCCGGTGTTTTCAGGTTCTCGCGGATGTGAGCGATGCGCTGTTCCAGCGCATCCAGGGAGCGGGCGATGGCGTCGGAATTCGCGTGGGCAATATCGCGCCACATCGAGAAGGGGCTGGCGCCTAGGCGTGTCATCTCGCGCAGCGCGCGGCCGCCGATGGGCAGCAGGTCGGCGTTGGCGGCGAATTCTTCTTCGAGCAGCGCGCACATCGCCGTCGAGACGAACTGCGGCAGGTGGCTGATCCAGGCGCACAGGACGTCGTGCCGTTCAGGGTCCATGTCGATCACGCGGGCGCCGAAGCGCACGACCCAGGCGCGCCAGGCATGCGCGGCCGGCGAACTGCCTTCGACCGCATTCCATGGGGTAAACAGCCAGACCGCATCGTCGAAGAGTCGGGCATCGGCGTTTTCGGCGCCGCCGATTTCCTTGCCGGCCATGGGATGACCGGGCAAAAACCCCGGCTTTCCAGTTCCGTTGAATTTGTCACGGGCACGGGCACAAATGGCGCCTTTGACGCTGCCCACATCGGTGACCAACTGGTCTTCACGCAGGATCGGCGCGAGGCGGTCGATCCATTCGAGGATGGTAAACACGGGACCGCCGAGGAGGATCAGGTTCGCTTCCGCGGCCGCCGCAAGCGGGTCGTCCGCGATCACGGTGATGGCCTCGCGGCGAAGCGCGATGTGAACCTGGCCGGGATTCGGGTCCCACCCGGCAATCGAGCCGGAGAATCCGCGCGAACGCAGCGCGAGCCCGACCGATGCGCCGATGAGGCCGGTGCCGAGGATCGCGATGCGGGACTGGCCGTCCAGGCAAAGGGCGCTTGGCGCCGATGGGGCATCAGGCTGCTTCAAATCGTGCGCTCCACAGCGGAGGCAATCACGCGCAGGGAATCCATGAGCGCGGCGAATTTATCGGGGAACATGGATTGCGCGCCGTCGGAGAGTGCCTTGTCCGGGTTGGGGTGGACTTCGATGAGCACACCGTCGCCGCCCGCCGCGACCGTGGCGCGCGCCATGGCGGGAACCTTGTCGCGACGTCCGGTGCCGTGCGAAGGATCGCCGACGATGGGCAGATGCGAGAGCTTCTTCACGACCGGGATCGCGGAGATGTCCATCGTGTTGCGCGTGTAGGTTTCGAATGTGCGGATGCCGCGCTCGCAGAGGATGACGTCGTAATTGCCGCCTGCGAGCAGATATTCTGCGCTGAGGAGCAGTTCCTCGATGGTTGCGGCGATGCCGCGCTTGAGCAGGACGGGGCGGCGGACTTCACCCAGTTCGCGCAGCAGATTGAAATTCTGCATATTGCGCGCGCCCACCTGGAAGAGATCGACGTAGGGCATCATTACTTCGATCTGCGAGATCTCCATCACCTCGCTCACGACCAGCAGACCGTGCGCATCGCCGGCTTCGCGCAGCAGTTTGAGCGCGTCGAGGCCGAGTCCCTGAAAGGAATAGGGCGAACTGCGGGGTTTGAAGGCGCCGCCGCGGAGGAAGGTCGCGCCCGCATCTTTCACGATCTTCGCGCACGCGAAGATCTGCTCGCGGCTCTCGACCGAGCAGGGCCCGGCCATGACCACGACCCGCTCGCCTCCGACGCTCACTCCGTTGGGGAAGCGCACGACCGTGCCTTCCGGGCGAAAGCTGCGCCCGGCGAGCTTGTAGGGCGAGCTGATGCGGATGACTTCCGCAACGCCGGCGAGCACTTCGAATTCCTTGTGGTCGAAGACGCCGGGGGTGCCGACGCCGGCGAGAATGGTCTGCACCGTTCCGGTGGTGCGGTGGACGTTGAAGCCGATTTCCATCATGCGCTCGACGATGCCCTGAATTTCTTCCTCGGTCGCGCGCTCCTGCATGGCAACGATCATTGGTCTGTTCCTGTCTTTTTTCCGTGGGCTTCGCTGGCCGGGACGCCGGGGCGGGAGGCGAGCTCGTTGCGCTGCAGCGCGCGCATGACGTCGACGATGCGCTCGTAGATGTGCACGAGCTCGATGTCCGGCAGCGGGCCGGGGTTATGGGTGCGGACGTTCTCGAAGATGACGCGCTCGCGATTGGGCTCGTAAACGGGCAGGTCGGTGGTGCGCTTGAGGCGGCCGATTTCCTGCGCTGCCGCGGCGCGCTCGCTGATCAACAGCACGATCTGCCGATCGAGTTCGTCGATTTTTCTTCGCCAGGTTTCGATATCCATGGTCTTCCTGATTGTCGCGCGCAACGGCGCGAGGGGAGATGGAGCTGTCCGCAAGAGGTTATCGTATTCAGCGGGCCGGCACGGCGGGCTCTTTGGCAACGCCGCGCAGACCCTGAATAAATCGGGCGATGGAACTGGCGGCGCGCTGCGGACCGGCCTGCTCGATGGTTGCAACCAGCGCGCTGCCGATCACGGCGGCGTCGGCGAATTCTCCCACCGCGGCGAACTGCTCAGGGTTCGAAATGCCAAAGCCGACCGCAATGGGAAGCTTCGTAAAGCCGCGCAGGCGGCGAACGAGCCGCTCAGCGTCGGAGGTGAGAGATTTCTGCGCGCCGGTGATGCCGGTGCGGGAGATAGCGTAGACGAAGCCCTGAGAAGCAGCGGCGATGCGCTCCAGACGCTCGTCCGGGCTGGTGGGTGCGGCCAGGAAGATGGGAGCGAGATGGTGGCGCTGCATTGTCCCGATGTATTCGGCGGCCTCTTCGACGATCATGTCGGTGACGAGCACCCCGTCGACACCGGCTTGTTCTGCGGTGTCGCAGAAGCTTTCCAGGCCAAAGCGGAGAATCGGATTGAAATAGGAGAAGACGACGAGGCCCGCAGCGGGGCGCTCGCTGCGCAGTCGCGCCGCGAGGGCCAGCACGTGGCGCAGGCTCGTTCCGTTTTTCAGAGCGCGCTCGCTGGCGCGCTGGATCACCGGACCGTCGGCGACGGGATCGCTGAACGGGACGCCGAGTTCGAGGACGTCCGCGCCCACGTCAATCGCGGCCAGCGCGATGTCGTGCGTCGTCTCGAGGTCAGGATCGCCAACCGTGAGGTAGGCGACGAGTCCGGGCTTATTGGCGAACTGAATCGGCATCTTCGTCTATTCTCCGGCGAGCTTCAGCTCGCGGACCAGGATGCCCATGTCTTTATCGCCGCGTCCGGAGACATTGACGATCACGATGTCGCGCGGCGAGAGCGTTGGGGCGAGACGGATGCATTCGGCGACGGCGTGCGCGCTTTCAAGCGCCGGGATAATGCCTTCGGTGCGCGCCAGCCGCAGCGTTGCGTCCAGCGCCTGAGCGTCGGTCGCGGAAGTGTATTCAGCGCGGCCGGAATCATGCAGCGCGGCGTGCTCCGGGCCAATCGAGGCGTAATCGAGTCCGGCGGAGACCGAGTGCGTCAGCGCGATCTGGCCATTCTCGTCCTGCAGGACGTAGGAGTAGGTCCCCTGCAGAACGCCGGGGGCACCGCCCGAGAATCGCGCAGCATGCTCGCCGAGCTGTGGGCTGCGTCCGCCGGCTTCCACGCCGATCAGCCGCACATCCTTGTCCGGAATGAATTCGTAGAACGCGCCGATCGCATTGGAACCGCCGCCGACGCAGGCGATGATTGCGTTGGGCAGACGATTCTCCTTCTCAAGAATCTGGGCCCGCGCCTCGCGGCTGATGACGCGGTGGAAGTCGCGCACCATCATGGGGTAGGGATGCGCGCCGAGCACGCTGCCCAGCAGATAATGGGTCGTCCGCACATTCGTGACCCAGTCGCGCATCGCTTCGTTGATCGCGTCTTTCAGCGTGCGCGAACCCGAAGAGACCCCACGAACCTCAGCGCCGAGCATGCGCATGCGGTAGACATTCAGCTGCTGGCGCTGCATGTCCTCTTCGCCCATGTAGACGACACAGTCGAGCCCGAAGAGCGCGCAGACAGTTGCCGTCGCCACACCATGCTGGCCCGCGCCGGTTTCGGCGATGATGCGCTTCTTGCCCATGCGCAGGGCGAGCAGTGCCTGGCCAAGGCAGTTGTTGATCTTGTGCGCGCCCGTGTGCAGCAGGTCTTCGCGCTTGAGGTAGATCTTCGCGCCGCCCAGGGCCTCGGTGAGGCGCGATGCGAAGTAGAGCGGCGTGGGCCTGCCGGCGTAATCGCGCAGCAGAGAGTCCAGCTTCAGATGAAAGTCGGGATCGGCCTGGGCCTCGGCGTACGCATGCTCCAGCTCGTCGAGCGCCGCTACCAGGGTCTCGGGAACGTAGCGTCCTCCGTACTGTCCGAAGCGTCCGGCGACGCGATTTGCGGTTGCGGCTGCCATATTTCCACCTTACACCGGGCCCGTGGCCGTGGGGTACACGACGGGCTTTTCGATTTCAAGGAAGGCGAGCCGGGCGACGCGGACGAAATCCTCCAGAAGCTCAGGGTTCTTTCTGCCCGGACCGTACTCGACACCGCTGGAGACGTCGACCCCCCAGGGACGCAGGGTGAGGATCGCCTCGCGCACATTGCCGGGATGGAGACCGCCGGCGACAATGACGCGCAGCGCTCCCGCCTCGCTGGCAAGCACTTCTTTGGCGCGATCCCAGTCGAAGACCCTGCCGGTGCCACCGGAGGCGGTTGCGGTTCTTGTGTCGAGCAGGACCGCATCTATGTCGGAATGCCGCGCAATGGCACGCAGTTCGTTGCGGAGCTTCTCCTCGGAGCGGGCGGGATCGCCGGTCGTATCCCAGTGGAGGGTTTGAATCAGGAAGAAGGCCGGGCCAAAATCGCGGCGGAGTTTGTCGGCGAGCGAAAAATCGAGTTCGCCATGAAGCTGAACTCCGTGGAGTCCAGCCGAGCGGAGGCAGATGGCGATCTCATCGAAATCCTGCGTATTGAAAACGCCGATATGGGTGAGGTCGCCGGGCAAGTCCGGCATCATGGTGGCGATTTGACCTGCGGTGACGCGACGCGGGCTGGACGCGAAGACGAAGCCGACGGCATCGGCACCCGCGTTGGCAGCCCTCTGCACGTCTATGGCGTTGGTGTTGCCGCAAATCTTGATCCACATCGTAATCAGGCCTGTTCCGTGAGTATTTCCACTGGCAATCGATCGGGAGAATGGAGAAGCGCCTCCAGAGCGGCGCCGGGTTGTGGCTGGCGCATGAGCGATTCGCCGATCAGGAAAGCATGAAAGCCGGCTGCGCGCAGCGCTCGGATATCGGCCGCGGTGTGGATGCCACTCTCGGCCACACGGACCGCGCTGGCGGGAAGCTGTTGGGCGAGTTCCAGCGAAGTCTCGAGCCGTACCTCGAAGGTCTTCAGATCGCGGTTGTTGACCCCGTATGCAGCGCAGCCCAGGTCGCGAACCTTCGCCAGTTCCTCTGCGGTGTGCACTTCGCAGAGGACATCGAGTCCGTAGCGCCGCTGCGCCATCAGCGTGAAGTAGTCGAGGTGACCATATCCGAGTGCAGCGGCGATCAGCAGGATCGCGTCGGCCCCATGGGCGCGCGCTTCGACGAGTTGGTACTCGTGGACGATGAAATCCTTGCGCAGGCAGGGAATCTTCGTGACCGTGGACGCGATTTCGAGGTTGCGCAGACTGCCCTGGAAAAAGGGCTCGTCGGTGAGCACGGAAAGAGCGGTCGCGCCCGCGCTTTCAAGATCGGCGGCGAGGGATGCCGGGTCGAAATCGGCGCGGATGAGACCTTTGGATGGGGAAGCCTTCTTCAACTCAGCAATGATCGCGGGACCCTTCAAGCTGGCTTCGCGCAGCGCGCGAGCAAACCCGCGCGGCGTGTGCTGGGCAGCGCGCCTCTCCAACTCAGCGACAGGAACCTGTTCGCGACGGCGAGCCACATCGGCGCGGGTTCGATCGAGGATGCGGTCGAGATGCAGGAGAAAGGCCCTCTGTCTCCAGTATAGCGGCGCAACTCATCGCTTTCTCCTCCGCCACCAGTCTGGCGCGCCGTTCAGAGCGTCCTGACATTTGTCACATTGGATTGCTGACGAAGCGCACTGCCGGAGAGGGCGCACGCGCGCGATGCTGAGGATGTCATCAGGAGGCGTTATGAACAACCCAATCCCCAGTCCAATCCCCAATCCTCAGCCCCATCCGTGGATCGCGCGTCGTTGCAGGGGCTCGAATTTCCTTTTCGCTCTCGGGATCGTGCTGTTGTGCTTCGGCCAGGCCATTACCGGCCATCACGAGGCGACCATGATCGGGCTTGGCCTGGTCGTCTTCCGCTGCCTGTTGGAGTGGTAGATGTGGGCTAGCCCAGTATCCCGCGCTTCCTTGCCGTCTTGTCCAGGATCTCCAGAGCCTGATCCAGCTGCTCGCGGTTGTGCTCACTGGTCATGATGGTGCGGATGCGGGCTTTGCCCTCCGGCACCGTCGGAAAGGCAATGCCGGTGCCCAGAACCCCCGCGTCAAACACGGCCCGCGAAAAATCCATGGTGAGACGCCCGTCGCCGATGATGATCGGCGTGATCGGCGTCTCGCTCGCCGGCGTGTTGATGCCGCCGATGTTGAAGCCAATGCGCCCCAGTTCGGTTTTGAAGTAGCGGGTGTTCTCCCAGAGGCGCTCGATGCGCTCCGGCTCCGACTCCAGCAAATCGAACGCCGCAATGCATGTCGCCGTCACCGACGGCGGGTGCGAGGTGGAGAACAGGAACGGCCGCGCCCGGTGGTAGAGGTAGTCGATCAGGTCCTTCGAACCGCATACATAGCCCCCAATGGCGCCGATCGCTTTCGACAGGGTGCCCACCTGGATATCCACCCGCCCATGGCACCCAAAATGATCGATGCTTCCGCGGCCATTACGGCCGAGCACCCCGGACGCGTGCGCGTCGTCGACCATCATGATTGCGCCGTACTTCTCAGCCAGATCGGCGAGCTTGTCCACTGGCCCGATGTCCCCATCCATCGAAAACACGCCGTCGGTGATCAGCAGCTTATGTTCCGGTTCGTTCTGGATCGCGCGGAGCAGTTCTTCCGCGTGGGCAACGTCCTTGTGGCGGAAGACCTTAATCTTCGCGCGCGAAAGTCGCGCACCATCGATGATCGAAGCATGGTTCAGTTCGTCGGAGAGGATGAAGTCCTCTTTGCCCAGAATGGCGGAGACAGTGCCGGCATTGGCGGCGAACCCGCTCTGGAAAACGACGCAGGCTTCGACATTCTTGAAGCGGGCAATTTTCTCCTCCAGCTCCATGTGGATCTTCATGGTGCCGGCGATGGTGCGCACGGCGCCCGACCCAACCCCGTAATCCCTGATCGCCTGGATGGCGGCTTCCCGCAGCTTTGGGTGGTTGCATAGACCGAGGTAGTTGTTGGACGCGAGATTGATGACCCGCTTGCCGTCGTAGGTGCACACCGGGGCCTGAACGTCGTCGAGGACACGCAGGCGGAAATGGGTGCCTTTTTGTTTGAGCTCCTCGATCTGGGTGGTCAGGTACTGCAGCTGCGGGCGTGCGGAGAGCGAAGTGGCCATGGACGGACCTCGGCGATGCGATTGGGCAACCTTCGATCCTAACTCCTTACGGCCCTCGGGCGCGGCTGCCGCGGTCGGTGCTCACCTGCCGAAGGCACACCCCGTCAGATACAATAAGTTTTCCACCGCAGGAGCAGGCGACCGATCGGCCAGGCACGTCTGGCGGCAGTTCAGCAATGCTTCGGGCGGACGCCTGACGGGAGAGAGTTCCTCACGAATGATTTCGCAGTTCCGGAAGCACATCATCCCCCAACTTGCGGTCGCCATCGGACTTTGGGCGGGCCTCTTTGCCTCCACTGGCGTTGCACACGCACAGCTGGCCACGCGTACGCAGCTCACGGCGCAGAACGATGGCGGCACACTCTCCTTTACAGCGAAGGTGGCAGATGTCCAGGGAACGCCGATCTCGGAAGGCTCGGTGAGTTTCGAGACCACGCAGGGATCGCTGGGCTCGGTCTTTGTGAAAGACGGCGCGGCCACCCTGAACCTGACCAATCCGCCGCAGTGGGCGAAGACGGTGACCGCGGTCTATCACGGCGATGCGGCCTTCGCGAACTCGACGGCGAGCACCCAGGTTACCGCTGACGCCGCCGGCGTGCCGGGCTTCACCGTCACCGCCAGCCCATCCTCTTTGTCGCTGCCGCCGGGCCAGTACGGCACCGTGAATCTGACCGTCACATCGCAGAACGGCTTTTCTGAGTCGGTGAACCTCTCCTGTTCCGGAATTCCTAACTCGGCGCAATGTCTCTTCAACCCGGACGTTGTCACGCCGCCGGCGAACAGTTCGATCATCAGCGCCATGCAGATCACGACCACGGCCGCATCGGGGATCTATGCCAGGGTCGCTCAGCCAGTAGAATCGCACGCGCTCTATGCATTCCTGATTCCCGGTGCGCTGGCGCTCGCTGGCATCGGAGCCATCCGCCGCAGGAATTTCGGCGCGCTACGTGCCATGGGGCTGGTGTTCCTGCTGGCCGCGGGCACGCTGGGGCTCACTGCCTGCAATGTCCGCTACAACTACATCCACTACAAGCCTGGTCCGAACCCCGGAACGGCGGCAGGCAACTACACTCTCGTGATCGCCGCCTACTCCACCAACGGCACCGCCATCACCAACGCGACTTCGTCCGACCAGAACTGCTCGGGCGCGGTGTGCGTGGCGCTGACCGTCCAGTAAGGGCAGGAACGGGAAGGCAGGAGCCTGGCGCTGGGATCAGCCATCGATCCGGCAGACTTTCACCACGAAATTGCTCCAGGGACACGGGAATGCCGTCTCCGCTCCTGGTGCCAGTAAGACCCAGTTCGCTCCCAGCGGAGCCAGCGCCGCCGAACGCTGTGCATCCGTCATCCGATCCACATCGAGTTGAGCGTTGCGCTGGTGAGCCCAGCGATCGGCGAGCCCCGGCATCACCGCCACGATGCCCGCGTCCTTGTCGTCCGCCAGATGGTCGCGCTCGGCGATGGCGCGAAAACCCTGCTCGTCCTCCTGCGCAAGATAAACCAGCTCCGGATTGAACGCGAAGACCGCATCGCGTGGCGTGTGACTGCGGATCCACAGGAACGTCTGCTGGTAAGGATTCGCGGGCGAAGCCCCAGGCCACTCGATGCGGTTGCACATGGGCCACGCGGCGGATTCCGCGAAGAACATCCCAACCACGAGCAGCGCAACCACCGACCCGGCTGCAAAACGCAGGCGCGTCGCCAGCGCGGCCAGGACGCCCCCGCAAAGCACCATGCCGACAGCATAGATCGGATGAAAACTCCGCAGGACCTGGAGCGGAACCAGGACATAAGGTCCGCCCGGCAGCACGAAGAGTGCGGCAATCACGATGCTTGTGATTCCCAAGAGGAGACAGCTCACGCACAGCATCCGCAAGGGACCAGCAAGTTTCCGCAGCGCCACCCCAAAGAGAATCAGCGGCAGGAGCAAGCCCAGATCCTCATACCAGTGCCACCGCGCCAGGAAGAGAAAATTCCGGGGCGCAAGAGACACGGCCTCGCGATACGCCGGTGAGACAGGCATTCGCTGCGCCAGCAGCAATGCAATGCCGCTGACCGTCACGAGCGTTCCGCAGAAAGCCACCGCAAGCCGGACTCTCCGCAACGCGACGAGCGCGTAGAGCACCGCGAACAGGATCGAGTACGCGCCCATCAGCGGATGGATCGCCGCGGTGAGCAGCAGCAGAACAGCAGCGCGCCCCCAGGCACGTTTCACGCAGGCGGCAACGGCCAGCAGGCTGAGCGGTGTGGAGAACGACCGCGCTGTGACGTACGGATCCATCACGAACAGCGCAGTGCCCGCAACCGGAAGTGTGAAGCAGGCCGCCGCCAGCAGCGCCGAGCACCACTGTGCCCGTTCCGTGGCGAAGATGCGCGCCGCAAGCTGTCGACAAGCGAAGAGGAACAGGAAAACCGATCCGAAATGTGCGGCCAGCAAGACCCACGCGAGCCGCAGATGCGTCAGCCGAACCACGGCGGCGAGGACCCGCGCAAAGATCGATAGCCGCGTGAACGCCTCCGGGAAAGCGCCATTGACCGGGTAAAGCGAAGGATCGAGCAGGTGGCGAACGCCCGCGACGTAAATATCCGCGTCTCCGGCGAACGGATGGTAGCCGTGAATGAAGAGAACCAGGGGAGTAAGAAGGATCGGTGCAAAAAAAGATGGTATCGGCGCGATTTGTGAACCGCTCCCTGAATCACCTGGTGCTGGTGCGACGCTCATCGGCGGAATCGACTGTACAACAGGCGCTGAAGGCACGCGATCACCGGCTCTCTTCGACAAACGCAACGGCCTGCGACGCCATCTCCGCATCGTCGCCAAATCCATCCAACCAGCGCACTTCGGGCTCCCGGTGAAACCAGGTCAGCTGCCGCTTGGCATAGTTTCTGTGCCCCTGGCTCGTGGCGGCAACCGCCTCCCCTTCGCTGACCTCTCCGCGCAGCACCGCGCGCGCCTGCCGGTAGCCGAGCGAGTCGAAGGCGCGCGGCCCCTCGCCGTACTTCGCGATCAGGCTCCGCGTTTCCTCGACAAGGCCCTGCGCGAACATCGCCGCCGCCCGCAAATTGAGCCGCTCGTAGAGTTGCGGCCGCGGCGGATCGAGCCCGACACGCAGGATGCGAAAGCCGGTCAGCGGATCGCGGCCAGCCCCCCATGCTTCCGTCAGCGTCTTGCGAGCCGCAAGGCAAACCTCGACAGCCCGGATGAGCTTGGGCTGGTCGTTGGCGTGAATGCGCTCCGCGGCGCTCGGGTCCAGTCGGCGCAGCAGCCGATGCAGCCAGCCGGAACCGTGGCGTTCCGCGCTGCCCCGCAGCCGGGTTCGAATCTCCTCCGAGCGCTGCGGACCGGCGAAAAGGCCATCGAGCAAGGCTCGCAGATACAGTCCCGTCCCGCCGGTAACAATCGGAAGATGGCCACGCGCGACGATCCCCAGCAGTGCCTCACGTGCCAGACGCGAGTAATCGCCGGCGGTCATGAACCGGTCCGGCGGCAGAACATCGATCAGATGGTGCGGAACTTCTTGCCGCTCCTCCAGCGACGGCTTGGCCGTGCCCACTTCCATCTCGCGGTAGACGGCGACTGAGTCGCAGCTGACGATCTCTCCCTCCAAACGCCTGGCCAGCGTCAGGGAAAGTGCGGTTTTGCCGCTGCCCGTGGGTCCGGGCAGCACCACCAGAAGGGGCTTCATACGGACGGAGTCAGGTTAGCAAAACTCGCCCCGCAACCGGCACGGCGGTGTCTTGACCGAACCCTCTCGTAACCGCAAGTTCCTGATTTTTCCGGAGTGAGAAGCAGCCGCCAGCTGTTAGCCGCTGGCTTTCAGCGAGGCGCTAAGGGCATAAAAGCAATGGCGCTTTTATCGTCCAGCCATCCCGCGCGCATTGTGCATCGGCAGTGTGGGACCGTCCATGACCACAAAACGCCGGGCGACCGGCACAGCTTTGCGAGCAGCACGGGGACGAACGGCAGGCGGCACAGGCCGGACACTGATTCCCGGCATCGGGTTGGCGCGCCTAATTGGCGGGGTCGCCGGACCGGCGTGGTAACCCGGATTGTCTTCCTTGCGGCCGCCAATAGAGGCGACCATCGCAGGCGAAGCGATCATTGCAACAAAGGCTACGGCAAAAATCACGTCATGCATTCCAGTACTTCCTCGGAAGAAGAGCAATTTGCCTCGGTGCGCCATCAGTATGACGTCCAGGCGATAGTCCATCTATAGCACTTCGATGGAAGCCCCAACAACGAGAAAGTACTCAATCTTGCATTACTCATGACCAGCGTACCGAAACTTTCGTACTGAGCGGGAAACCAGCGCGTCCGCGCGCTCCGCACTCCGGAGTTCCGGGTCCGACCCAGGGTTTACTCTACTTGCTGCCGCGCTTTATAGCCGTCGCGGGCGATGATGTCGTACTTGACCGTCTTGTGCTTTTGATCCTGCATCCGCAGCGGGTGGCCTTCCTGATCGACCAATTCGACCCGAATCCGCCGATAGGTCCCGTCCATCTTGATGTTCGATGGCCTGTAGGTAATCTGGTATTGGTTACGAATGGAATCGTTGATCGCGGCGAAATCGTCCGGCAGCTCCGCCGTGAACCGAGGTTCGAAGTACATCCCTCCCGTCATTCGCGCGAAACTCTGTAACTGGTTCTGAGCCTGCAACATGTCGATGGTGTTCATCCGGCCGCTGGCGAACCCGCCGCCGCCCATGATCCCCGCACCCCCGGTGGCAATCGAAAAGATGGTCACGTTCGGTGTTTCCTTGATCTTTTGCAGACACTTGTCCAGCGTGATCTTCGAAAAAGTGTCGCGGCCCGATGAAATCAGGATTACGTATTTGCGACCGTCGAGGCGCGACAGCCGGTCGAGCGTCTCGTACACCGCATCGAACAGGTTGGTCTCATCCCATGTCGGAATCTGGAGGGACTGAATCGCCTGCTGGATCAGCATCTTGTTCTGCGTGAAGTCGGTCAGAATCGTCGTGTGCATGTCGTACGTCACAACGGCAATGTAATCGTCGGGCTGGAGCTGCTGGGTAAAGGCGATGGCCGAATTCCACATGTCGTAGATGAAGTTCCAGCTGTTGGCTGCGAATTCCACCAGCAGCACCGCCGTGATCGGAGCTTTCACCTGATGGAAGCCGATGATGCCCTGGGGAACTCCATCCTCGAAGACACGGAAGTTGTCTTCCTTCAGATTGGGGATGAACTGGTGGGTCTTGTCGGTCATGACGTTGACGTCGACGTTCACTACGGGCACGTCCACCCGCAGCGACAGGTTGCCCATCCCGGGAGGGTTCTTCACCGTCGGTTGAGGCGGAGGCGGAGGCGTCACCGCGCTGGGAGCCTTCTTCGGAATCGCGATCGGCCCGTTGTCGTTGCCAGGACCGCCGGCCTCGGGCGCCGTCTGCGGTTGCTGTTGCGTCTGCGTCTGCGTCTGCTGCGGATTGGAGGGTGTCGTCTGCTGCGCCCATGACCATTGCGCTGGCAAAAACGTCTGTAAGAGCAGAAGAACGACGGCGGCGAACGCCGGGGAACGCAGGTGGGATTTCCTCATCGAACGACCTCTGCAACAATCTTCGTGCCGCCGGTGCCTTTGCGGCAAGCGTGGGAGCAGCATAGTCTATGGACGTGGTTAAGCAACTGAAAGATATCCGCCGCGCAAGGGTCGCCCTGCTGGCTGTGGCCTGTGCTGTGGTTCTCGTCCCCGCTGGCTCCGTACTCGCCCAGCCTGCGATCGCCGCCCTGCCTCCCCATCCACCCGAGGTTACGAAATTCTTTCCTCTCAGCGAGATCCACAAGGGCCTGCAGGGTGTGGCCTACACGGTGTTCGAGGGCACTCAGCCCGAACCCATGGGAGTGGAGATTCTTGGCGTTCTGCACAACGCGCTCGGCCCGCGCCAGGACATGATCCTCGGCCGGCTGGAGGGCACCAAAGCTCAGTACACCGGCGTCGTGGCGGGAATGAGCGGCAGCCCCGTCTACATCGACGGGCGCCTCGTGGGCGCGGTGTCCTACCGCATCGGCCAGTTCAGCAAGGAGCCCATCTGCGGCATCACGCCCATTGAACTGATGCTGGGCGTCGAGAAACAGCCGCTCGCGGGGCCAGTCACAGAAATGGCCAGCGCGAGCACCGTAAGCGCGCCCGGTCCGGCAGTGGTCAGCCTCCCCGGTGCCGCAGGCTCGCTCATCCAGCCCATGGATACTCCCCTGGTCTTCAGCGGCTTCAGCTCCGCTGCGTTGCAGCTCTGGAAAGAGCACGCACCCGCTGGCCTGGTGCCTGTGGAAGGGGTCGGGGGTTCAGCCAGCAACGAGAAGCAGCCCGATCCTCTCGTTCCTGGCTCCGCGGTGAGCGCGATCCTGGTGCGCGGCGATCTCGATATCGCTGCTACCTGCACCGTGACCTACGTTGATCCGAAGCGGATGCTGGCCTGCGGTCATCCCATCACCCAATTCGGCCCCGTCTCCATGCCCATGACCAAAGCGGACGTAGTGGCCACGCTGCCCTCGCCACTCGAGGCCTTCAAGATCATCAACACAACGGAAACCATCGGCTCCATCACCGAGGATCGCGCCTCTGCGATCATGGGCGAATTCGGCAAGTCGGCACGTATGATCCCTGTGACCCTGCGCGTGACACGCGCCGGCACTCCCACAGACCAGGGGAAGCATCCCGATGCCCTTCATTTTGAAGTGATCGACCAGCCCCAGATCACGCCCATGGCGGTCATGGTTGCGGTCTACCAGGGGCTGATGCAGGAGAACGCCTACTCTGCCCAGACCACCTATCACGTCCAGGGTTCGGTCAAACTGAGCGGCTATCCGACCGTGAAGCTGAACAGTCTGGTTGCGCCCACGGATGCGCTCCCCGCCAATCTGCAGGCCGCGCTTGCGCTGGGTGAGCGCTTTACGCGCCTCTATGACAATGCCGCGCGGCGGACCCCCATCGAAAGCGTCGACCTCGAGGTTGCCGCCATCCCGCGCCGCCTGACCGCGGAAATCCAGAGCGTCCATACCAGCCGCATCGAAGTCCACCCCGGCGACACCGTCACCGTGGAGGCGACCATCCTTCCCTGGCATGGCGAGCCCCGTAACGTGCGCGTTCCCGTCAAGCTGCCCAACAATCTCCCCGAGGGTCCGGTTCGCCTCCTGGTGAGCGACGCCGGCACGCTCGACCGCCTCCTGCAACCGCCCCAGTTCAACGCCCAGCCGCTCGATGTTGGCGCGACAATCGCCCAGTTGAACAGCGCGCACACCAGCGATCAGCTCTATATCACTTTGCTGGCGCCCGAGGCACAGGCTGCGGTCGACGGTCGCACCCTGACGGCGATCCCCATGACCGTCGCCAACGCCCTGGCCCCTCTGCGTGAGAACAAAGGCATGGCCCTCAACGGCGAGTCGGCGGTCCCCATGGCGTCCCTGCCCATGGACGCCGTCGTCACCGGCCAGCAGGTCGTCACGCTCCAGGTCGAAGACCAATAGCTCCGGAACTCCGGGTGCCCCCCTGCCCTGCCGGAGCGAGTCGAAGGTAGCGGTCCAACTTTGGCGGAGAGCCTCGGATTTCCGTCGTATCGCATCCGTACGCCCGTTCGTCACTCCGTCCTTGCCCCGGCCCCCGGCGTGCCGTCTAATAGGCGCCAAACAGAATCGCTCAACAGGAGGCGGGTATGGCTTACGTGGAACGCATTCGTGACATGATTACGCAGCCGCTTTTGGAGGAAATCGTCCGCCAGCGTGTGGCGGCCGGATGGCATCTGGTCTCCGTCGAGTGGCGGCGCCAGTTGCCCGATTCTGAAATGCCCGCCGAAGGCGCCTTCCCTGAGGACATTCCTTTCGGCTTACGTGTCTCCGAGGACTGCAAGGGTCTCGAGATCGACCCCAACGAGCAGCAGGCGCTCCTCCAGATGATGGAAATGCTGGTGCAGGACTTCTCCTTTTCCAGCATCGCCAGCGATCTGAACGAGAAGGGCTTCCGCACCCGCGACGGCAAGCGCTGGAATCCGGTCGCCATCTTCAATATGATTCCGCGCCTGATCGATATCGGGCCGCGCCTCTTTTCCACCGAGGAGTGGGAAGTGCGCCGCCAGAAATTCGCTCGCATGATCTGACTCATCGACGAGCCTTCGGGCCAGGCCGCGGCTCGCCGCTGATGTTTTCGCAGAAACGCCGCCGCTTCCCGCAAGTTCTGCACAAACGCTGCCCATGCCTCTCGCCGGCTCGATCATCCGGCGGGATGCAACTCGGTGGAAAGGGCGAAATACGCGGTCGCCGCGCCTCGCTGCGGCGCCGGACTTCGCATCCCACAACATAGACCCGCCCGCGTTTCCACCTCGCTGGCAGCGGGGAGTCAATCCAGGCCCAGGAGTCACCTATGAAGGTCTTTTCCGCGAATCTCGATAACCTCCGTAAGCTCTACATCAACCAGTTGCAGATGTTGTTGTCGACCGAACAGCAGATCACCGAAACCCTGCCGAAGATGATCGACAAGGCAACCGATACGCAACTCAAGCAAGCCTTCCAGTCACACCTGCAGGAGACCGAGAAGCAGGTGCAGCGGCTGGAACAGATTCTCGACGAAGCCGCTGGCGAGGCCAAGGCGGTCAAATGCAAAGTGATGGCGGCGCTGGCCACGGAAGGTGAAGACGCCGTAAAGGATGCCGCCGACGACGCGGTGCGCGATGCGGCGCTCATCTCTGCCGGTCAGCGCGTGGAGCACTACGAGATCGCCGTCTATGGAGCGGTTCGCCGCTGGGCGCAACTGCTCGGTGAAACCTCACACGTCCAACTGCTCGACCAGACCATCAAGGAAGAGGGCCACGCGGATCACCTGCTCACCGAAATCTCCGAGCGCGTGAACCCGTATGCACAAAAGGCGGCATAAGAAAGCACCGAGCCGTGCGCTCGGCCTTCTCTCTTTTCACAAGCCGCGTCGTCATCGAAAGGAAGAAGGCCGTCGTTTCGAGGCTTGATTCCTTAGGGGGAGCCGGGACCTGCGCTGCGGCGCGATTACCGCCAGGTGGAGCCGCCGTCGATGCTGCTCCATGTGGAGCCGGCATCGTCTTCGACCGTGAATTTCTGTGGCGTGTCCACACGAATGTGGACAATGGCGTGGGTGCGGTCGGCGTCAGAAGGTAGCTGGACTTCGGTCCAGGTCGCACCTCCGTCGACGGAATGAAAGAGGCGGAGGTGATCCCCGCCCGCCCAGACATCGGCGCCGGAGATGGCGACAACGCGGAAGCGAATGCCCTGGCCGACGGGGATCGGCACCCAGATTCCGGTTTGCGTGGAGCGCTCCAGTTGGCCCGCACTGCTGATGCGGAACTGGGGACGCGGCGGCGGGGCGTGGACGAATCCGGCGACGGGCTGGGGGTTTTGAAGGGACCGAGTGAGGGTGCTCCTGGCTTCCGCATCCACCGATTGGGTGGCGGACGTAGTCGGAGAGCCCCGAGCCGCTTTGGCTTGCGCCATGGCGCTGCGATAGGCGGAAACCTCAGCGTCCGTTTCCGCCTGTGCCTGCGATTCGTCGGCTGGCGGCAGCGCGTTTTGTGCCCGCCGCGCAGAGAGGTCGCCGCAGCTTGCGTGGGAGGAAACTCCTGCGGCGGCTGCAGGCATTGGCGGAGCAGCAGCTCCGAGGCGGGCTTCTTCGGTGTGAAGAATCGCTGAAGACGCGGGTGAAGCTCCATGTTTGGACGCACTGCCTCGCTTTGGTTCAGCCTGGGTTGAAGTCACAGCGGCAGGAATCGACACCGGTGCGGGTGCCGCAGGGATCTCTGGAACCGCTGTACCGGCGGCGGTCTGCACAGGCGCGGGAGCAGAATGAAGTGCGCGATAGAAAAAGATCGTCGACGCGGCCATGACCAGGATCGAGGCAGCAAGGGCGATGCCGGGGAACCAGGTGCGGATGGGCCTGCGCGCGGGAATCGGTTCGGGCGGCGAGGCGGGGAGCGGGGAACTCGCGGACACAGGCTCGGGCAGAAACTCGGGCTGGGGGCGACGCGCCCGGCGCGGCTCGAGCACTCCTTCGGATTCACGGTCGGGTTCGGCAGCTGCTGCGGCGTGGACCACGGCGCGGCAGTCGGGGCAGGCTGCGAGATGGGTCAGAACATCCGTGCGCTCGCGATCCAGGAGCGCATCTTCCGCAAAGGCGGTGAGGATGTCCGGGTCGGGATGCGGGTCGGGCTCCCGACTCTGAGCCAGGTGAGCGCGCAGCGTGCTGGGAGGTATCTGCTTCACGATGCCGATCCGTCCTTGTTATAGAACGCGGCTCCAGGCGTTTCTTGCCGCAGTTTTGCACTGATGTTGAGGTCGAGGTCGCGAACGTCGAGGTCATCGAGAAGCTCGTCGCACTGACGCGGGCTGAGACCGGAGGCCCGCAGCCGCTTGACGACGCGTTTGCGGAGGTCGGTGGTGATGCGGTCGACGCGGCGGCTTATTGTGGACTCATGGACGTGGAGAGTGCGGGCGATCTCAGCGAGGGTGCGCTGGTCCAGGTAGTACGAGGCGAGCAGGAAGCGGTCTTCGCTGGGAAGTTCGTCGAGAGACTCCGTGAGAGCGGAAGCGAGGCGCGGGTCAGGCGCGATGCTCGGAGGCTCCGGGAGCGCGGGGAAATTCGCGCCGCCTTCGGTCTGTTCTTCGAGGCTGACGCTCTTCGCGTACGAGCGGCAACGGTCGATGTGCCGCTGGGCGAGGACGGTGCGGAGCCAGCCTTCGAGCGAGCCGCGACCCATGTAGTAGTCCAGCCTGGAGACGCGCCGACCCTCGCGATTGGGGATGCCGTACAGATCGGCGTAGAGTTCGTCGGCGATTTCACGACCGGTAGCGTCGTTGCCGGCGATGCGGTACGCGCTCTCATATAAGGATCCGCGAAAACGGTTCAGGAAGGTGTCCCAGGCAGCGTCGTTGCCGGCCGCGCACGCGCGCGCGAGCACGAGCTCGCCGATACGAAGTTTTTCGACGAGCTGGAGCTGATCGGATTCGGGAAAATCGCCGGCGTATTTCGTCACCACAGCGGTGACAAATTGCAGAAACTGCTGCGGGTCTATGGCGTAGCGGACGGCACCCGAATCCGGGTAGAGACGCTCGATGGCCTGCGCGACCGCCGGCTCAAGTGGGCGGGGCGGCGGGGCAGCGGTCGAGAGCTCGGACGTCGGAATCATGGAGCCAGGCATAGAGGTGCGAAAAATTCTCTGCAAGAACGGACACCAACCGCGTTCTCCGGTTGCGCAGGCAGTGCTGAAACTGCCGCAAGCGGAGGTAAGTATGAAGGTAGCGCCGGAGTGCAGGTTGGGGAAGGGGTCTGTTCACAGATGGATGGCAGGAGGTGCTTCGCTGTTGCTGGGAGTCGCTGGGTTGGGGATGGCCGGGCCCGGCGGAGGCGGTCCGACCGGAAATGAGGGCACGTACCGCGTCCTGCCGGCGATCCGCCGCGGAAACCTGGCCTTTTTCCCGGTAGTGGGAGGGAAGTCGTACAACACCTCGCAGCTTTTGACGCTGGACGAGGGGATTCGTACCGGCGTGGTGGTAGTGACGGAGGCGGGGAAAGACCGCGGTCTGGTGCGCGCCGGGCATCAGCTGCCGTATCGCGGTGGTGCGGAGGTGATACGGTTGGTGCTTTACAACAACTCCGCGCGG
>VFSW01000636.1_pt1 | contig 51893 bp, 45 predicted proteins | sample 5358111 | NCBI WGS metagenome assembly VFSW01 (sample SAMN11554181, study PRJNA540505) | mine drainage metagenome | isolation source: sediment from site ElyBrook_90M | place: USA: Ely Copper Mine, Vershire, VT | collected 2017 | reverse complement strand
GCTGGCGGCGGCGCGGGAGTGGGCGGTGGCACCGGCTCGTAGCCCGCCTGGTACACTTCGACCTTCTGCGCCGGCAGCGCGATCTTGGCGATCTGCCGGTCGCCGGTAAGCCAGATATCCACGTCGATGATCTGGTCTGCCTGCATAGCGACGGAGCCCTTCAGGTGGTCGAGTTCCTCGATGCGATTGGCGAACTGCACGGTGTCACGGCCCGTGTACTCGACCGTTACCGGCACTTCGCGCTGGGCCATCAGATAGGCGTGGAACCGCTGCGGCGCCTTGGTCGTGAGACTCACTTTTTTCGCGAGCACCGAGAGCGGAAACACGGGCAAGGGGTAGGAAAACACCATCGTGTCCGCGCTCACCGAATCTTCCTTGATCTGTGGCCCTTGGGGGGTCGTGATTTCGTTTTTCGCCTTGCCGTCGCTGAACGTCGTTTTCACCTGGCGCGTAATCTGTCCCATCCGCATCTTCAGGTCCGCCTCGATCGGCTCGTATTTGTCGTCGGTAACAATGGTGTAGTTTTCGATTTTCATCTGGATCGGACCGAGGTGGGCGTCGCCCGAGCCGGTCCACGTGTACTTCCCGCCGTCCGATGTGAGCGTGTAGGTCTCGGAAGCGACGCGCGTGCCGGACATGTAGACGGTGAGCGTGCCACCGCCGGATGACACGGCCGGGGCTTGGTTCGCCTTCTTCACCAGCGCCGCGACGTCCGCGGGCAGCGCGAACCGGTCGGGCGGGATCTCGGTGTTGACCTTGGCTTCGAGAACGTGCAGCAAGAGCTCCTGGCCCGCGAACTTCTGATCGAGCGTGGCCGGCTCGAGCACGCCGCCGTAGTCTTTGTAGTCGCTGAGGAGCGTTTCCACCGGGATCTCGCCCATCTGCGTCATCTGCAGCACGTTCTCCTTCAGCATCAGGCCGGATTTCTTGCTGTAAAACTGGGTCTCCGTCTTCCCCTGTTTGGTCGTCGCGAGCACCTTCCAGCAGTCCTCGCCCGCCACCGTCTCCGAGCCCTTGGTTTCGACCTTGGCATAGATATTTCGCCACAACAGCGGCGAGTTGAACATGGCTTCCTCGATCGCCTCGTTCTTCTCCTGCCCATCCTTGACGCGCGGTCCCTGCATCGCCGATTTCTCCCACGCCACGCCGTTCGTGACCCCGTCCTCTTCGTTGCCGATGCCTTCGAACTCGGCCGTGCGGTAAAGCTTGTCCGGCGCCTCCTCGTATTCGGTCATGGTGCCCGTGATTCCGCGGCCGGCGAACTCGATGGTGCCGTGCGAGACCTTGTTGTGCCGCTTTTCGTAAGCGGTCTTGCCGCCGGTGACCTGAACAAAGCGGTCAAGAATTGTTTCGGCGGACGGCGGGGCGTCGGCGGCGGCCAGCGTCAGCGCGCCGGCGGCCAGCATCGCGAAGAGTCTTCTCATAGGTGTTCTTTCTTGAGCGAGTCGATCCAGCGGAGGGCGGCCTCGAGCGCCGGATCGCGGCCCTCGAGCAGCGCCTCGCGGGTCAGCGGAGCGGGTTCGTCCGGCGTGACGCCGATGCCCTCGAGCGGCTTGCCGCCCTCGGAGACGTAGTTCGCCAGCGCGAATTGGAAGCCGTCGCCGTTCGGCAGCATTTCGATCGCCGACGGCAGCGCGGCGGCGGCGGTGCGCGAGCCGAAGATCCGCGCCCGCCCGAGATCCTTCAGCCCGCCGGCGAAAATCTCCGAAGTCGACGCCGACGTCTCGTCCACCAGGATCGCCAGCGGGCCCAGGTAGACCTTCGGGCGGGGGTTGATGGTGAAACTGATGGTCGTGTCACGCATGTACAGCGTGCCCAGGCGCCGGTCCGGCTGGTCGATGAACCAGCCGGCCATGCCCATGGCCATCGCGCCGATGCCGCCCGGGTTGCCGCGCAGATCCACGATGAAGCCGCGGCATTCGAGACAGCTTTCCACGGCGTCGCCAAAGCCCTGCATCACGTGGACGGGATCGAGGAACATGTTGAAGCGGACGTAGCCGGCCCAGGGCGCGGCCATGCGGTGCTCGACCCAGACGTAGGTCGGCGGCAGGAAGCCGAAGCGGCTGAGCGTGCCGCGCGGCCGCGCCTCGCCGACGGTTTTCGTGACGCCCGCGCCGTGCCCGTCGCGAAATTCGATCTCGATTTCGCCGCCGATGGTTCCGCTCAGCCGGCCAAGCAGGGCGTCGCGCAGCACGACGTCGCGCAGCGAGGAACGTTCGTAAGCATGACCCGCTTTGTCGATGGTCCGCGCGAGCAGCGTGCCGCCGGCCCGGACGATTTCCCATCCCCGCTCGATCGACGCCTGCGCGGCGGGCGAGCCAGCCTCGACATCCGTCACCAGCGCCTTGCCGCCCATCACGCGCAGGTCGATGCCGGTTTCGCCCTCGCCCCGCCGCCGCGTCACGTCGTCGAGATCCGAGTAATCGTCGGACGGAATAATTTCGAAGTGCGTCAGGTGCAGCCGCCCGAGCATGTCCTCGAGAACCGCCCGCGCCTCGGCCCGCGTTCGCGCGCGCTCGACGCGAGGCAGCAGCTCGTCGTGGACCGCCCGCCAGTCGAGCCCGCCGAACGACGGGTCCCAGAACCTGTCGTTGACCGTCTTCCAGACATACTCGAACGAATCGACCTCGAGTTTCCGGTCTTCGGTCGAGAGTAAATTGGCCGCTCCCTGCGCGCAAAGAGCGGCCGAGAAGAAGCAGGCGAGAAGAGGACGCATCGCGGCGGCTTAGTCCTTGTCGAGAACTTTACCGCACAAAGCTCCACCTACCACCGGCAGGAGCGTGAACAAGAAGAACATCAGCACCACCGTGAGCAGCAGCCCTCCGGCCATGGTGGTGGGATCTTCGAGCGTCTTGAGCGCCTGTGCCATGTTTGGGTTCTTGCCGAACTGTTCGCGAATGCTGTTGGCGAGCCCGCCATTGGCCGACACATAGACGATCTCGGTGGCCACGACGACCAGCACGATCAAAAACACGAACACGCCGGTGATCCAGCCGAGCCGCGCGCCGGTCTCCATGCGCAGCCTCTGGCCGGTGCGGCGGCGGTACAGGTACGCGCCCACGAAGCCCGCGCCGACGGGGCAGGCCATCAGCCAGATCACCTGCAGGAACGGCGGCAGCGGCAAGGGCATCAGCAGAAACGCAAGGAAGGCCGCGACAAAGCCGGTGCGAACGGCCGTCCCGTTGCGGAAGCTGATCTCGACCTCGACGGGAGCGGCGGCAACCGGCGCGGCCGCCGGCTCCGGCTCGGGCTCCGGATAGTCGTACTGCGGCTTGCCGCACTTATGGCAGAAACGCGCGTCGGGCGGAAGCTTCGCGCCACAGGAACAAAACTCGGGCACAATCCCAGTGTAGACGGGCGTCCGGGGCCACGGGGAAAGCTCAGCGGGCGAGCAGCAGCGTGCCGAACGATTCCGGGACGTGATAGGAGGCCTGCCCCGTCGGCTGCCAGGAGAGGAATTTGCGGTTTGGCGGCGGTCCCTGAATGCGGTAGAAGTTCGCGCGCAGCGTGAGGCCGGGCTTCGGCTGGCGCGCATCGAGCGACGCGTAGGGAATCTTCATCGCCCCATACCAGATGTGCGCGGACGAGTCGATGCGCGCGGCCACCTGGAAGCCGGAGTTCCATTTCCAGGCCTCGTGGTTCTCCATGTGCGTCGAGTCGATGTCGAGATCCACCCACTCGGCCTGCGGCGACACTTCGAATTCCTTATAGAGATTGATGTGCGTGAAGTCGCTGCCGATGAAAGCTTCGGCCACGTCCCAGTCCCACAGGTGATTAGTATCGGTCTTGGTCTGCGGATCGGGCTTCAGGTGGAGTTCGGCATAGGGGCAAACGAAAAGCAGGTAAAGGAAGTGGGCGGTCCAGCGCGAGCGGATCTCGGTCTTCATGCCGGGTACGGGCTCGCCGCGCGGGCTGTTCGCGGCAAATGTTCCCGTTACCCCCTTCCAGAACGGCGCCGCGGGATCGGCGATGGGCGGCGCGTCGTGCGCCGCGTGCATGCTGCGCAGCGGCTCGGCGGCGGGCGCCAGCGCCGCGGCCAGAATAACGGCGGAAGCGAATCGAAGAGGCTTCAAAACATTCGAAAGTATATCAGCCACAGCCAACCGGCGAACAGCGTCGCAGCGGCGACCGGCGCCCCGACGCGCAGATATTCGAGGAATCCGATCGGCGCGTCCTCGCGAACCTTCTCGATGACGATGATATTGGCCACCGAGCCGGTGATGGTCAGGTTACCGGCAAGCGTGCTGGCCATGGCGAGCAGCAGCCACGCGGCTTGCGGATCGGCGAAGCGGCCGACGGCGTTCTTCAGCAGGATGACCGCCGGCACGTTGCTGACGAGGTTCGAAAGCACCGTCACGATCAGCGTGAAGATGGCCGGGCGATGCAGATCGAAGCGGTTCGCGAAGTCCAGCAGACGCTCGGTGATGCCGGCCTGCTCGGCCCCGCCGAGGATGAGAAACAGGCCCACGAAGAACATCAGCAGGGACCAGTCCACGTCCTCGTAGACCTTCCGCGGGTCGGCGCTGCGGCGCATCAGCAGCATCGCTCCGCCGGCTGAGGCGACCAGCGCGGGAGGGTAGCCGGCCAGGAAGCCCGCCAGCACGAGCAGCGTCACCGTCACGGGCAAAACGAGCCAGCGCGGACGCGGACGCACGATCTGCTCGGCGTTCTCAACCGGCGCCGCGCCGTCCCTCGCGCCGCGCAGGAACAGCGCCAGGATCGCCCAGTCGAGAAACAATCCGATCAGCGCCACCGGCCCGAGCCGGGCGAGAAAGCGCGTGTAGCCGATGCCCGACAGCGACCCGATGAGGATGTTCTGCGGATTCCCGGTGATGGTGGCGACGCTGCCGATGTTCGAGCTCGTCGCCAGCGCGAGCAAGTAGAGCGCCGGTCGGCGTCCAAGCCGGCGCGTGAGCTGGAGAACCAGCGGCGCCATCACCAGGCACACCACGTCGTTCACCAGGAACGCCGAGAGCACGCCGCTCGTAAAAATGATGCCGGGCAGCAGCAGCGACGGCCTGAGACGCTCGGCCACCAGCGACACGATCCAGGCGAAGAAGCCGGCCAGGTGCAGGCTCGACGCGATGAGCATCATCGAGAACAGCAGCACCAGCGTCGCGAAGTCGATGCTCTTAAGCCCCTGCTCGGGCGTCAGCACCCGGAAGGCGAACATCAGCGCCCCGCCGATCACCGCCATCGCCGGCCGGTCGATGCGCGTGCCCGGAAACCGGCCCAGCGCGAAGACGAGGTAGCTCGCGAAAAATATGACGAAGCTCGCCAGCAGGATGAAGTAAGCGACCGGCATTGGGGGGAAACGTTCATTGTACGGGCCGCGTCCGCTTCCGCGCTCCCGCCGCGCGCCCTTGTTACCATTTGCGCATGGGACGCCGCCTTGCGCCGCTCGTGGCGGGACTCCTGGTCGCGATTGCGGCGGCCGGCGCCGCGGATCGGCCGCCCACGGCCCGCGCATGGAACCTGCTGCACGACGGCGCGGCCGATTCGAAGCCCGAAGTGCGGCAGCCGGCCGCCGCCGCGCTGGGCTCGATGGAAGGCATCGCGGAGGCCGTCGAGCTGCTCGAAAAACTGCTGACCGACGACGAAGACCCCGACGTGCGCCAGACCGCCGCGACCGGCCTCGGCGCCATGAAGGCCCGCTCCGCCATGCCCGCCTTGAAGGACGCCATCGACGATCCGGACGCGGGCGTCTCCTACGCCGCCGTTCGAGCGCTCTGGGACATGGGCGACGCGAGCGGCCGGCAGGAACTCGAGGACATTCTGAGCAGGAAGCGCGGCGTAGCCTCGGGCGGCGTCGAGAGGCAGATCCGCGACGCCAAGCGCAAGATGCGCAGCCCGGCGGCGCTCGCCAAGATCGGACTCGACAACGCGTCCGGCGCGCTGCTCGGGCCGTTCGCCATCGGCTACGGCCCGGCCAAAAGCCTGCTTGCCGATAGCGGCGCCATCAATCGCGCGCTGGCCGCCGGCCTGCTGGCGCGCCACTGCAACGACGAATCGCGCCAGGTGCTCGAAGACCGCCTCGCCGCGGAAGGCAACTTGGGCGTGAAGACCGCCATCGCCCGCGCCCTCGCCCAGTGCGGCGACATGCAATCGCTGCCGATTCTCGAAGCCTATCTGGTCGACTCGCGCGACGCGCTGAAGTTCATGGCCGCGGCCGGCATCATCCGGCTGAGCCAGCCCAAGCCGCCCGCCGCGAAGCCCGCAACGCCCGAGAAAAAAAAGGTCAGGAAGAAGCGGCGGGCGCCGTCGTCTCCGGCTTCGTCGCGCCCAGGTAGCTCGTCCGCGCCTCCATAATCGCCCGGCGAGCCTCCTTCGGCCCGCCCCAGCCCCGCATCTCCGTGGCCTTGCCCTCCAGCTCCTTGTAAATCGTGAAGAAATGCTCGATCTCCCGCCGCACGTGCGGGAAGATCTGATCCATCGTGTGGATCTCGTCGTAGCGCGGGTTGCGGTTCGGCACGGCCAGAATCTTCAGGTCGGTCTGGTTCTGGTCCCACATGTTCAGCACGCCCACCGGACGCACCTCAATCAGACAACCGGGGAAACTGCCTTCCTGAACCAGCGCCATCACGTCCAGCGGGTCGTGGTCGGAGGCGAGCGTGCCGGGGATGAAGCCGTAGTCGCCCGGATAGTGCATCGGCGAGTACAGCGCGCGGTCCAGACGGAAGACGCCGAGCTTCTTGTCGTACTCGTACTTGTTGGTCGAGTTCTTCGGAATCTCGACGATCATGCGGACCAACTCCGGACATTCCGGCCCGGGGTCCAGGTTCAGCAGCGTTTCCATCGCCCTCAGCGTAGCAGAGTGCCGTGCGGGAACGGATGCGGTTTCCCCCGCTGACGCGCTGGCCGGACCCCTAACCATCGGCGCGTCGGAGGCGCAACTTTATGCTTCGCCTTATATTCGCCAAGTTTAGCCCGATCAACCTGTTCGCCATCGCGAATTCAAATCGAAAAGTCCAAAAATTTCTTGATATAAGGCTTCAGGACGTGGCACACTACATCAGGTGGCCAAAAGTGGCCGAAAGTGGACTGAGCGTGGATGAGAGCGCCAAATTCCGACCGGTTGAGCCCCCGCTCGGGCATTACCCGGCCCGCGTCGACGAAAAGGGCAGACTGAAGCTCCCCACCGACATCCACCGCTATCTTACCGAAGTTTTCCGCTCCGACGGCGGCACGCCCGAAGTGTTCGTGACCACGCTGGACGCACGCACGATCCGGATTTATCCGCGTTCGGTGTGGGCGCGGAACGCCGCCCTGCTGGCGCAGGAGACGGAGTCGCCGGAAGAGGCCGAGGATTTGGCGTTTCTGGCCAACGAACTGGGCGCGTCGTCGGACATCGATGCGCAGGGAAGGCTGCTGGTGCCTACCGAACTGCGGCGCGAGTTGAAGGTCGAAAATCAGCCGGTGTGGATGAACTGCTACAACGACCGGATCGACGTATTCGGCAAGGAAGAGTACGAGGAGCGGCGGCGGCGGAGCCGCGAGAATCTCGACGAGAAGTTGCGGCGGTTTGCCCGGAAGGGGCTAAAGTAGTGACGCGCCATGCATGTATCCGTGATGCGCACCGAGTGTCTCGACTACCTCGACGTGCGGCCGGAGGGCGTGTACGTCGACGCGACAGCGGGTCTCGGCGGACACAGCGGCGCGATTGCGGCGCTTCTCACAACGGGGCTGGTGATCGCCTGCGACCGGGACGCGGAGTCGCTCGAGATGGCGCGGCGGAATACCGAGGCATGGGCGGATCGGATTCGATTCGCGCAGGCGCCGTTTTCGCGGCTGCCGGAAGCGCTTGCGGAGTTGAGCATCCCGGCGGTGGATGGCATGCTGGCGGACCTGGGCGTGAGCCGCTACCAGTTGACATCGGCCGAGCGCGGATTTTCGATTCAGGCCGACGGGCCGCTGGACATGAGAATGGACCGCGCCGGTGGCGCGTCCGCCGAGGAGTTGTTGAACGCAATCAGCGAGAAGGAACTCGCCGATCTGATTTATCGGTATGGCGAGGAAAGGAGGTCGCGAAGAATAGCCAGAGCAATCGTTCGGGCGCGGCCGATCCGCTCCACCGGCCATTTGGCGCGGGTGATCGAGTCGGCCGTGCCCCGGACGGGGCGGCTGCATCCGGCTACGCAGACTTTCCAGGCCATTCGCATCGCGGTCAACGGAGAGATGGAAGAGCTCGACGCGCTGCTCGAGCGCGCGCCGGGTTTGGTTCGGCCTGGAGGGCGGATGGTGATTCTGACCTTCATGTCGCTCGAGGACCGCAAGGTCAAACAATGCTTTCAAAGCCTGGCGCGGACGGGCCGGGCGATCATCCTGACGAAGCACGTCGTCAGGCCGACGGTGTCCGAAGTGGAAGCCAATCCGGCGTCGCGTGGGGCGAAACTGCGCGCGGTGCGGATGGTCTAGCCGGGCATGGTGTGGGCGGGAACGGAAGATAAGCGGGATACAACATGGCAACGCTGGCAACGATATTCGATCGATTTACTTGGGCGAGGTCCGAGGAGCGGGAGCACGCATCGCGGCGCGCGGAGGCGGACTGCGCCTGGCGCTTGCGGCCGGTTCCAAACGACGACATCTACTTTTTCGTCAAGCCCATCGACAACACGCGGGTGGTTCGCGTCGCGGACCCGGCGTCGAACCGGGCCTGCTGGAAGTTGTTCGGCCAATCGCTCGCTGGCGTGGCGCTGATCGGCTTCCTGGTGGCGCCGGCGCTCATCGAGCGCTTGGGCGGCTTCCAGATCGAGTCGCTGCGCCAGGACCAGCGCCAGTTGCAGGTGGAAGACGCTCAGCTCGAGCTGCAGGAGACGGTGCTGCGCGGTCCCGCGCGCGTCGCCCAAATGGCGGCCTCCGAACAGTTGGTCGATCCCGCTCCCGGGAACATCGTCTATCTCGACGGCAAGGAGAGCCGGCTGGCGCAGCGCTAGGGGGCGCCGTGAAGCGGCGGAGGCAGCGTGATACGGTTTGGGAAAAAGTCTGGGCCGCCATCGTTACGGGAGGCGCGGCTCGCCTCCTATGCGCCCGGCCTGCCGCCTGACTCCGCCCGGCGTCTGATCCGGCTGGTGCGCTGGACGCTCGTCTGGGTGGCCCTCATCGTCGGCCGTCTGCTGATGCTGCAGGTGTTCGAACACCAGCGATATCTCCAGGCCGCGATTCGTCAGCAGCAGAAGCTGGTTCGCGACGATCCGCCCCGCGGGGCCATTCTCGACCGCAATGGGCTTCGCCTCGCCATGAGCCTGCCCGCCAGCTCGGTGTACGTGAATCCGCTGCTTCTTAAGGACCCCGAAATGCAAGCCCGGATTCTCGCCCCGATCCTCGATCTCGATCCGAACGAACTGCTGGGGCGCATTCGCATGGCTTCGGCCGAACACCGCGGGTTCCTGTGGGTGAAGCGGAAGATCACGGAAGAGGAGTCCGAGCGCCTGCGCCGGCTCACGCTCGACTGGATCGGCATCGCGACCGAAGGCGAGCGCTATTATCCTTACAACACGCTGGCGGCGCACATCCTCGGCGGCGTCGATCCGGATGAGCAGGGCATCGATGGCATCGAGTCGAAGCTGAACGACCAGCTTGCCGGCCAGGTGGGGTATGAGCGCGTCTCGACCGACGTGCGGCAGCGCGGCTTCGCCTCCGAGCCCGAGGGGCCGCGCGTCGAGCCCGGTACGGACCTGCATCTCACCATCGACAGCCGGCTCCAGTACATCGCCGAGCAGGCGCTCGAGCGGGCGGTGACCGAACATCATTGCCAGAACGGAAGCATCGTCGCGATGGATCCCCGCACCGGCGACATCCTCGCGCTGGCCAACTACCCGACGTTCAATCCGAACCAGCCCGAGAAGAGCGGCGGCGGCCGCATGGCGCGCTTCAATCTCGCCGCGTCGGTTCCGTTCGAGCCCGGCTCCGTGTTCAAGGTGGTGACGCTCTCGGCCGCGCTCGAAACCACCAACCTGCACCCCGACAGCATCATCGACTGCGGCAACGGCAGAATCACGCTGTTCGGCCGCACGATTCACGACGACGTGCATGACCACTACTCGACGCTGTCGATGGCCGACGTGCTCGCGCACTCGAGCAATGTCGGCGCGATCAACATCGGTTTGAAAGTCGGCAAGGACAATCTCTACCGCTACGTTCGCCAGTTCGGCTTCGGCTCGCGGACGGGTCTGCCGCTGCCGGGCGAATCGGCCGGGCAGGTATGGCCGCCGCGGCGCTGGCAGCCCGCCTCCATCGGGTCGGTGTCGATGGGCCATGAGCTCAGCGTCACCGTCGTGCAATTGGCGCAGGCCTGCTCGATCATCGCCAACGGCGGCTTCCGCGTGCGGCCGCGCCTGCTGCTCGACCGGAAGCCGGACCCGCCCACCGAGGTGCTGCGGCCCGAGAACGCGATCCTCATGCGCCAGATGATGGAAGGCGTCGTTCTGCGGGGCACGGGAAGAAAAGCGCGCCTGGCCGGCTATACGTCGGCAGGCAAGACGGGCACCGCGCAGATCGCCGACCCGGTGACGCACAAGTACACGCATTTTCACAACTCTTCATTCATGGGATTCGCGCCGGTTACGAACCCGCGGATCGTTGTGGTGGTCTCCGCGCACGGAGCGACGGGCGTCGACAGCTACGGCGCCACGGTGTCGGCTCCGGCGTTCGCGGCGGTGGCCACCGCGGCGCTCCGGTTCATGCAGGTTCCGCCGGACATTCCCGAAACACTTCCAGCGGCCGACGGGCAAAGGGCGGACGATGTTCGTCTCGCGCCCGCCGGCCTGGATTCCTCCGTCCCTCCACCGCTGGTCTCCCAACCGGCGTCTGCCGCGAGTCAAATCGCGGAAGGCCCGGCGGGAGATCAGCGGCTCTTTTCTCCGCCCGAGCTTGTGGCGGTCAAGGAAGCCGGAGGGCCGAAGGCGCCCGATTTTCGCGGCAAGTCGATGCGGGACGTGCTCGAGTTGGCCGCAAGCGAAGGCATGCAGGTGGAGTTTACCGGCTCGGGCGTGGCTCGCGAGCAGGCTCCCGCGCCGGGTGAACCTCTGCCCGCCGGCGAGCCGGTGCGGGTGCGCTTTGGCCGCTGATCGCGATGCCGCCCCGGAGCAGCCATGACGATCGAGCAGCTACTCACACCGGTCGCGCTGAAGCGCCCGCTGCCGCGAGCCATCGCGGTGTTGTCCGTGGCCGGCCTCGACTATGATTCGCGGCGCGTCGAGCCCGGCTGGGTGTTCTTCGCCTTCGCCGGCGCGAAAGCCGACGGCCGGAAGTTCGCGGCTTCCGCGCTCGAGCGCGGCGCCGTCGCGGTTGCCAGCGAGCTGCCCGCGCCAGGCGATTTTCCCGGCCCCTGGATCGAGGTCGCGCACGGGCGCGAAGCGCTCGCCATCGCCGCGGGAAATTTCTACGGCTGGCCGGATCGCCGGCTGAACCTCACCGGGATTACCGGAACCAACGGCAAAACCACCACCGCGTTCCTCACCGACGCTCTGCTGCGGCATGCCGGCCGCACGACTCTGCTCGTCGGCACCATCGAGTACCGCCTGGCCGGGAAAACGCTGCCCGCCCCCAACACCACCCCCGAGTCGCTCGATCTCCACCGGATGCTCGCCGAACTCGAAGGCCTCGGAGGAACGCACGCCACGATGGAGGTCTCCTCGCACGCTCTCGCGCTCGGCCGTGCGCATGGGATCGCGTTTCATACCGCCGTCTTCACCAACCTCACGCGCGACCACCTCGATTTTCATTCGACGATGGAAGACTACTTCGCGGCGAAGCGGCTGCTGTTCGCGCCTAGGACGGGCGCGGCGCCGAAGTGGCGCGTGATCAACCAGGATGACGAATATGGCCGCCGTCTGCCTGCGGAGGTCAACTTCCAGACCATCCGCTACTCGCTCGACGATGAGGCGGACTTGACGGCGCGCGAAATTCAACTTGGCGCAAAGGGCCTCGATTTCACGATCGACTTCCGGGGCCGGCGCGAGCGCGTTCGCTCGAAGCTGATCGGCCGGATCAACGTCTACAACATTCTGGCCGCCTGTGGCGCGGCCTTGAGCTATGGATTGGAGCTGGAAATGATTGCAACCGGAATCGCCGGATTCACCGCCGTGCCGGGGCGCTTCGAGCGGATCGAATCCGGGCAGCCGTTCACCGTCGTCATCGACTACGCCCACACCGACGACGCGCTGCGCAATGCGATCCGGACGGCGCGCGGCGTGACAGAGGGCCGCGTGATCACCGTGTTTGGATGCGGCGGCGACCGCGACCGCTCGAAACGCCCGCTGATGGGCATGGCCGCCGCCGAGGCGAGCGACTTCGTCGTGCTCACGAGCGACAATCCGCGCTCCGAGGATCCGCTGGCGATCATTATGGATGCGATGGTCGGCCTGCGCCGCTTCGACACGCCGCACGTGATCGAAGTGGACCGCGAGAAGGCGATCGCCAAGGCCATCGAGGAGGCCCGCCCGGGCGACATCGTGCTGATCGCGGGCAAGGGGCACGAGACGTATCAGGTCCTGAAGGACCGCACCATTCACCTCGACGATCGCGAAATCGCGCGGGCGGCGCTTGCGGCGCGGGGCTTCGGAAAGAGCAAAGGTTGAGAAAGGCGGCAGGCGCGACGCGATGAGATTCCGGCTGGGCGAGTTCGCCTCCGCCATCGGCTCTTCCGTTCCCGGCGGCGTCCTGGGCGACGCCTGGATCGAGGGCTGGAGTGTCGATTCGCGCACGCTCGCGCCGGGCGATCTGTTCTTCGCCCTGCGCGGCGAAAATTTCGATGGAGCGCGGTTCATTCAGGCCGCGATCGAGCGCGGCGCGGTGGCGGCGGTGGGGCCGCGCGGGCACGCCGCCGGACGCGTGATCGAAGTTCCCGACGCCGGGCGCGCTCTGCTCGATGCCGCCGCCTGGGCGCGCACGCGCTGGGCGGGCGACGTGATCGGCGTCACCGGCAGCGCGGGCAAAACCTCGACCAAGGACATCCTCGCCGCGCTGCTCGCCGAAGCCATGCCCACCGGCAAGACAGAAGGGAACTTCAACAACGAGGTCGGACTTCCGTTGACGCTGCTGCGTCTCGACCCCTCCGCCCGCGCGGCCATCGTCGAGATCGGGATGAACCATGCGGGAGAGATTCGCCGCCTGGCCGCCGTGGCGCGCCCGCGCGTGGGCATCGTGACCACCGTCGGAACCGCGCACATCGAAAACTTCGCCTCGATCGACGACATCGCGCTGGCCAAGCGGGAACTGATCGAAGCGCTTCCGACCGATGGAATCGCGGTGCTGAACGCCGACGATGCGCGCGTGGCCTCGTTCGCGGACGCTCATCCGGGGCGCAGCGTGTTCTACGGCCTGTCGGATGCGGCTTCGGTCCGCGCCACCGGCATCGGGATCGCGGACGGCGTGACGCGGTTTCAAGCTTGCGGCGTCGATTTCGAAACCTCGCTCGCCGGCGAGCACGCCATTCGCAACATCCTGGCGGGCCTTGCCGTGGCGCGCGAGTACGGCGTCGAGCCGGCGCGGCTTGCCGATGCCGTTCGCCGGCTGCAACCGGGCCGCATGCGTGGAGAGCGCATCGCGCACAACGGAATTTTGATTTTCAACGACTGCTACAACTCCAACCCCGAAGCGGCGCGCGTCATGCTGGACGTGCTCGCCGCCACGCCGGCCTCGCGGCGTATCGCCGTTCTGGGGGAGATGCTCGAGCTTGGACGCCTGTCCGAGAGCCTGCATCGCGACGTGGGCATCCATGCCGCGAGAACGGGCGTCGCCGTGCTGGTGGGAATTCGCGGCGCTGCCCGCGCCATGGTCGGCGCAAGCGTCGAAGCGGGCTTAGAGCCCGGCGCCGCGGTCTTTTTCGACGAGCCCGTTCCAGCGGGCGATTACGTCCGCCACATCGCCCGCCAGGGGGATGCGATCCTGTTTAAAGGATCGCGCGCGACGCGCGTCGAGCTGGCGCTCGAGAGGCTCCTCGCATAGGCTGTCTATGTTTTACTGGCTCTTCTACGAGAAGCTGTTTCACTACTTCAGCCCGTTCAACGTCTTCCGCTACGACACGTTCCGCACCGCCTGCTCGAGCCTCACCGCGCTGTTTCTTTCGATCGCGCTCGGCCCGTGGATCATCCGCAAGCTGCGCGAGTTGAACTATGGCCAGCACATCCGCGAGGAAGGGCCGCAGTCGCACCGGAAAAAAGCCGGCACGCCAACCATGGGCGGCGTGCTGATCGTCGCCGCGATCGTGGTCCCGACTCTGCTCTGGGCGCGCCTGGACAATCCCTACATCTGGGTCGCGCTGTTCGGCCTGTTGAGCTTCGGCCTGATCGGCTTCTGGGACGACTACACCAAGATCGCCCGCATGCGGAACCTCGGCCTCACCGCGCGCCAGAAGTTCCGCATGCAGTTGCTTGCCGCGCTGGTTGTCGCATTTCTCCTCCTGCTGCTGCACGCCCGCGGGCAGTATTCGACGGCGATGAACTTTCCGTTCTTCAAGCAATTCAAGCCCGACCTCCTGATCGAACCGCTGCTCGGGAACCGCTGGACGTATCCGCTCGGATTCGCGGCGTTCTACCTGGTGCTCGAGTTGATCCTGGTCGGCGCGGCGAATTCGGTGAACCTCACCGACGGGCTCGACGGCCTCGCCATCGGGCTGATGATCATCGCCTCCGGCGCCATGACCGTGCTGAGCTACGTCACCGGAAACGCGAAATTCGCCTCGTACCTCGACCTCTCGCACAACCCGGGCGACAGCGAGCTGACCATCTTCTGCGCGGCGATGGTGGGCGCGTCGCTCGGTTTTCTTTGGTACAACGCTCACCCGGCGCAGGTGTTCATGGGCGATGTCGGATCGCTCGCGCTCGGCGGGGGCCTCGGCACGGTCGCGGTACTTCTGAAACAGGAAGTGTTGCTCTTGTTTATTGGCGGCGTCTTCGTTCTCGAGACCGCCTCGGTGATCCTTCAGGTGGGCAGCTTCAAGCTGCGCGGCAAGCGCATCTTCAAGATGACGCCGATCCACCACCATTTCGAAATTCTCGGCTGGCCCGAATCGCAGATCATCGTGCGGTTCTGGATCGCCGGGCTGGTGATGGCGCTGTTCGCCCTGACGACTTTGAAGCTGCGCTGATGGAAGTCGAGAATCGTCTCTACGCCGTCGTCGGGATGAAGCAATCCGGCCTCGCCGCCGTGGAGCTGTTGCTCGCGCGCGGCGCCCGCGTGCGCGCCGTCGAGCAGGCCCCAACCGCGGAGCTCAAGGCCCGGCTGGATGACCTCGGCGTTCCGCTCGTTCCGCAGACCGGCGCCGCCTTCGAGGGCGCGAACGTCATTGTGATTTCGCCCGGCGTGCCGGCCGGCCTGGATCTGCTCGACGCGGCGCGCCGGAGCGGCATCCCCGTGATCGGCGAAGTCGAGCTGGCCGCGTATTTTCTCGAAGGCCCGGTGATCGGCATAACGGGATCGAACGGAAAAACCACCACCACCGCGCTCACCGGCCACATCCTGCGCGAAGCCGGCGTCGATTCTCAGGTCGGAGGCAACATCGGATTCGCGCCCACGGCGATGGTGGCCAGTTCGAAGCCGGGCCGGTGGAACGTGCTCGAGCTCTCCAGCTTCCAGCTCGAAACGATCCGCGAGTTCCGCGCGCACATCGCGCTCGCTTTGAACGTAACGGATAACCATCTGGATCGCCATCGGACCTTCGAGAACTACGCCGCCGCCAAGCGCCGCCTCTTCGAAACGCAGCGGGCCGGGGATCGCGCCGTGCTCAACGCGGACAACGCGGTCTGCGTCTCGTACGCGGCCGCGACCCGCGCGGACGTGTACTGGTTCAGCGCGCGCCGCGCGGTCGAGCCGGGCGCGTGGCTGGATGGCGAAACCATCCGGCTCGACGGCGCGCCGCTGCTTGCGGCCTCCACGATCCCGCTTCGCGGCCGTCACAACATCGAGAACGTGATGGCCGCCGCGATCGCCGCGCGTCTTGCCGGCGCGCCGCGCGAGCGAATCGCCGCGGCCGTCGCGTCGTTTCGGGGCGTCGAGCACCGGCTCGAATTCGTCGCCGCCATCGACGGCGTGGATTACTTCAACGATTCGAAGGCAACCAGCGTCGACGCGGCCCTGAAGGCCCTCGACGCGTTCGCGGGCGGCCTGTGGGTGATCCTCGGCGGCCACGACAAAGGTAGCGACTACGCTCCGCTGCGCGAGCCGCTCCACGCCAAGGCCCGCATGGCGCTGTTGATCGGCGAGGCGGCGCCGGTGCTCGAAGCCTCGCTTGCGGGCAGCGTCCCGCTGCGCCGCTGCGGAACGCTCGATGCGGCCGTCGCCGAAGCGCGGCGCGAGGCGAGGCGCGGCGACACGGTGCTGCTCGCGCCGGCGTGCTCGAGCTACGATCAGTTCCACGATTTCGAAGAGCGCGGGCGGTTGTTCAAGCGCCTGGTAGCCGAGGCGAAACAACAGGAGGCGGCATGGCCCAGCGCGTAAAGACCGACTGGGTGTTGTTCGGCACGATCGTCGCGCTCGTTGCCTTCGGACTCTTCATGGTGTGGAGCGCGTCGTCGGTGATGGCCGATCTGCGCTACGGGTCGAGCTTTCACTTCGTCGTCCGCCAGCTTGTCTGGGCCGTCGGCTCGTTCGCCGTGCTGATGTTTCTCAAGGGGCGCGATTACCGGCGCTTTCAGGACCCGTCGTGGGCGTTCACGCTGCTCGGCCTCAACCTGATGCTGCTCGCGTTGGTGTACGTCGTGGATCCGCGGCAGCATCGCTGGTTCCGTCTCGCCGGGATCGGATCGTTGCAGCCGTCGGAGTTCGCCAAACCCGCCCTGGTCCTGTTCTTGGCCTACTTCATCACGCGGAGCAACGATACGATCAACAACCAGCGGACGCTGGCTCAAGCGGCCCTTTCGTTGGGCATTCTCTCGGCGCTTGTCGGAGTGGCCGATCTCGGCACGGCGATCGTGCTCGCGCTCACCGCCGCGGTGGTGTTGTATGTCGCGGGCCTCGAACGGCGCTACTGCGCGCTGGCGCTCGCGGCCGGCCTCATCTTCACCGGCGCGCTGATCGTGTCCAAGCCCTATCGTCTGGCGCGCATCATCAGCAAGGTCGACCCCGACTACACGTACACGGACCGCATCGATCCGCGCATCAAGAACTACGTCAACGAATCGCTCACCACGCGCGACGCGAGCTATCAGCCGCGGCAGTCGCGCATCGCCGTGGGCAGCGGCGGAGCGCTCGGGCTCGGGCCGATGCAGGGACGGCAGAAGCTGCTGTACCTGCCCGAGGCGCACACCGATTACATCTTCGCCGTGGTGGGCGAAGAGGAGGGTTTAATCGGCTGTTTGGTGCTCTTAGGAGCGTTTATCGTGCTGTTTTGGCGCGGTTTGCGCGTCTTTTGGCACGCTCCGGACGACTTTGGACGCTATCTTGCGCTCGGAGTGACGGTCAGCATCGCCATTCAGGCGCTGATCAACGTGAGCGTCGTGCTCGACATGGGGCCGAGCAAGGGCATCCCGCTGCCGATGATCAGCTTCGGCGGCAGCTCGCTGCTGGGCACGTTAGTCTCGCTCGGCCTGCTGCTGAGCGTGAGCGAGCGCTCGGGATGAACGAGGCGGGCGCGGGTGGAAAACTCGTGGTGGCGATGGCGGGCGGCGGCACCGGCGGGCACGTGATTCCGGCGCTCGCGGTGGCGAGCGAGTTAAGCGCGCGCGGGCATGACGCGTTCTTCATTGGAACGCGGAAGGGCTTCGAAGCGCGGCTGGTTCCCGAGGCCGGCTTCCCGATCGAGTGGATCGAAACAGGCGCGTTGAACCGCGCCGGCGCGACGCAAGTGCTGCACACGCTCGCGCGGCTGCCGGCCGGCGTCTGGCGCTCGATGCGTCTGCTGCGGCGGCGTGGAGCGTCGGCCGTGTTCAGCATGGGCGGATATGTCGCCGGGCCGGTGGTGCTGGCGGCGCTGCTGCTGCGAATCCCTGTTGTGGTGATGGAGCCGAACGCCGTGCCGGGACTTGCGAATCGATGGATCGGGCGTTACGTGGCGCGCGCGCTGCTCAGCTTCGAAGAAGCGGCGCGATACTTTCCCGCCTCGCGCGTCGAGATCACCGGCCTGCCCGTGCGCTCGCGATTCTTCGATCTCGCGCCGCGTCCCGCGGATGGCGCGTTCCACGTGTTGATCACCGGAGGCAGCCGCGGCGCGCGAACGCTGAATCGCGCGGCGCGCGAGAGCTGGCCCATTCTCGCGCGGAGCGGGCGGCCACCGCGGATCGTGCATCAGACCGGCGCCGAAGCGCATGCCGAGCTCGCGCGGGACTTCGCCGCCGCGGGCCTCGCCGGAGACGTGATCCCCTTCATCGCCGACATGCCGGCGGCGTTCGCCGATGCGGATCTGGTGGTGTGCCGCGCTGGCGCGGGCGCGGTGGCGGAGTTGGCCGCGGCGGGGAAGCCGTCGATCCTTGTGCCGTTTCCCTTCGCCGCCGACGATCATCAGCGCCACAACGCGCAGGCGCTGGCGCGGGCCGGCGCGGCGCGCGTCGTGCTCGATCGCGAGATGAACGGCGAGCGGCTCGCCGAAGAAATTCTCGCGCTGGCCGCGGATGCGAGCGAGCTCGCGCGGATGAGTGAGCATGCCCGCGCGTTCGCTCATCCCGGCGCGGCGCGGCGCGCGGCGGATCTGCTTGAACAACTCGCGAGGGCCCGTGGCTAGGGCGCGGATGGCGCGCGGCGCCGCGATGGCCGCGCTGCTGCTCGCCATCGTCGCGGGCTTCTACTGGAAGCTCACGCTCACGCGGCAGTTCGATTGGGTAAGCGGGCCGGATCTCGTCGATCAAGTGCTGCCGTGGTTTCAGGTGCAGGCCGTCGAGTGGCATCAGCGCCACGTCCCTCTGTGGGATCCCTATCTTTGGAACGGCCAGCCGCTGTTAGGCCAGGCGCAGCCCGGAGGCGCGTACCCGCTCAACTGGGCGCTGTTTCTTCTGCCGTTGAGTCACGGCAAAATTGGCATGTACTCGCTGCAGTGGTACTTCGTCGCGATCCATTGGATGGCCGCGATGTTCTGCTACTGGCTCTGTCGCGATCTCGGGCACTCGCGCCTCGCTTCGGTGCTCGGCGGCTGCGTGTTTTCGTTCTCCGCGTATTTGGGGACGGCGAGCTGGCCGCAGATGATCAACGGCGCGGTTTGGGCGCCGCTGGTGTTCCTCTTCGAATTACGCGCGATCGAAGGAAAGAGCCCGGTGCGGAACGCAATTCTCTCGGGAACGTTTCTCGGCGTGTCATGGCTAAGCGGTCATCACCAGGCGCCGCTGCTACTCACGCTCGCCTGGGGTGGCGTTTGGGTGTACCACGGGGCGCGCGCGGGCCGCGGCTGGGCAGCCCACTTACGCCTGGCCGCGCTGGGACTGGTCTTCATGCTTTTGACCGGCGCGCTGCAGATCCTGCCTGCGTATGAATATGGGCGTCTCGCCGTGCGCTGGGTAGGCGCCGACTCGGCGCTGGGATGGGATCAGGTTGTGCCCTATGCCATCCATGCGCGGTATTCGCTGAAGCCGTCCAGCCTTTTTTCGATTGTTTTTCCCGCGCTCAGCCGCAACTCGGATCCGTATGTCGGCGTGGCCGCTTTCACGCTGGCGCTCGCCGCCATCGGCCTGCGTTGGCGCGAGCGTTGGGTTCCGCTGTTCGGAACGCTTGCGTTGGCGAGCATCGTGTTCGCGCTCGGCGAGCATAGCGTGTTTCACGGTCTGCTGTACGGGCTGATTCCGATGGTCGAGAAGGCGCGCGTGCCATCGGCGGCGGTGTTCCTGTTCGGGTTGTCTATCGCGGTTCTCGCGTCGTTCGCGGCCGACGGAATGCCCGCGCTGTCTTCCCCGTGGCCGCGCCGGGCCACGATCTCGGCGCTGGTTTTTGGAGGCGCGACGGCGGCGATCGTTTTCGGCGTCTACGCGGCGCACGGGCTCGCGGTGACGTTCGACGACCGGGTGATGGTGACGGCGTTCGCCGCGCTGCTCGTTGCCGGCCTGCTGCATGCGTGGAATCGCGGTGCGATCACGAGAACCCAGGGCGCCACGCTCGCGCTGCTGCTGGTGCTCTTCGAGCTGGGGAACAATGCGGGCTACGTGCTCGCAGACCGGTCGGACACGGGGAAAACGCAGTGGATGGACCGGCTGCAATCGAACGGCGACATCGCGCGGTTCCTCGCCTCGCGTCCGCGGCCGTTCCGCATCGAGTGCGACGATGCGAGCCTCCCGCTCGACTGGGCCGAGTGGAACGGCTTCGCGACCGTCCGCGCGACGACCGCGAGCGTCACGACGAATATCGTCGAGCGCGAATTCAGCTCCTGGCAGTTTCGTGCCCTGTCGGGTGTGCGATACCGCATTGCACGGACCGCTGTGCTCGCCGACGAACGGGACATTTTTACCGGCGCGAGCGGGTTGAAGGTCTTCGAACAACCGCAAGCGTTCCCGCGCGCTTGGGCCGTTCATCGTGTGCTGCGAGCGACGGCTGGCGATACGCCGAACGCGGTCATCAGCCAACATCTGTCTGACCTAAGAGCGGAGGCGCTCACGACGGGCGACGCGCCCGCGCTCTCCGATTGCCCCGTCTCCGGCGAGGAGACCACGCTCGAAGAATTATCCGGCGGGAGCGTGCGGGTGCGCGCGCGGTTGAACTGCGGCGCGATGATCGTGGTGTCGGACACCTGGTACCCAGGCTGGGAGGCGCGCGTCGACGGGCGAAGGGCGCCCATATACGAAGCAGACGGCTGCTTCCAGGGCATCGCGGCGCCGAAGGGTTCGCACGAAATTCTCCTGCGATATCGCCCGGCGAGCGTCGAAGCGGGCGCGGCGCTTTCGCTCGCCGGCGTGCTCGGCGCGGCGGCCGCCGGACTGCTCCCATTGACTTATGCGCGGAAAGCCGGAACAATACTAGGTAAAAATGTTTCTTAAGCGGCAACACCTCCACTTCACGGGGATCGGGGGAATCGGCATGAGCGGCATCGCCGAGGTGCTGCTGAATCTGGGCTATGAAATCAGCGGCTCGGACCTGAAGCTGGGCCCCACCACCGAACGCCTTGCGCGCCTCGGCGCCGCGATTCACGAAGGGCACGCCGCGGAGAACGTCGCGGGGGCCAAGGCGCTGGTGGTCAGCTCGGCCGTCGCGCCGTCGAACCCGGAACTGATCGAGGCCCGCCGCTTGCGCATCCCCGTCATCGCGCGCGGCGAGATGCTGGCCGAGCTGATGCGCCTGAAGTACGGCATCGCGGTGGCCGGCAGCCACGGCAAGACCACGACCACGTCGATGATCGCCACGATCCTGAACGAAGCCGGCAAGGACCCGACGGTGGTGGTGGGCGGACGCGTGGGCGCGATGGGCGGCTCGAACGCGCGCGTGGGCCGCAGCGATTTTTTGGTTGTCGAGTCCGACGAAAGCGACGGCTCGTTCCTGAAGCTTTCGCCGATCCTCGCGGTGGTGACTAACATCGACCGCGAGCATCTCGATCATTACCCGACGCTCGAAGCGATCCGCGCGGCGTTCATCGAGTTCGTGAACAAGGCGCCGTTTTACGGCGCGGCGATTCTTTGCATCGAAGACGAAAACGTGCGGCGCATCCTGCCGGAGGTGAACCGCCGCGTGATCACCTATGGGCGCGGTCCGCAGGCGCTGCTCGAGATCGCCGATCCGCGGCCGGGCGCAAGCGCGAGCGAGTTCGGGCTGCGCTTCCGCGGCGCCGATCTGGGCGAGTTTCGCGTCGGCGTGCCCGGCGTGCATAACATTCTAAACGCCGCCGCCGCGGCCGCCGTCGCGCTCGAGCTGGACATACATCCGGATGCGATCCGCGCGGGACTTGCCGCGTTCACCGGCGTGGACCGCCGGTTTCAGGTCCGCGGGGAGGCGGGCGGAGTCACGGTCATCGACGACTACGGCCATCATCCGACCGAGATCCGCGCCACGCTCGCCGCGGCGCGCCTGGGCGGCTATGGGCGCGTGATCGCGATCTTCCAGCCGCATCGCTACACGCGGACGAAGGAGCTGATGGACGAGTTTGCCCAAGCGTTTCATGCCGCCGACGCCGTGTTCGTGCTCGATATCTACGCCGCCTCGGAGGCGCCGATTCCCGGAGTAAGCGCCGAGGCGCTGGTCAAAAAGATCGTGACGTTCGGCCATCGCGCCGCCGGGTACGCGCCGGGAATCGACGATGCGATTTCACGCGCGGTGGCGATGGCGCAACCCGGCGACCTGGTGCTGACGCTGGGCGCGGGCAATGTCTGGCAGGCGGCGGAGGGAGTTCTCGAACGGATGCGCGCCAAGGCTGGCGCGGCGGGGACGAACTGACATGGCCGCGCAAACCACAGCCCGAGGGGAACGCCACGGCGTCGCGCCGCTCATGCGCGCCGCGGCGATCATCGCGCTGAGCTCGATGACGCTGGCCGGAGCGTATTACGGCGGGCAGCGCTTCGAGCAGTTCCTGATTCGCGATCCGCGCTTCCTGCTTCCCGGGCCGGCGGACTATGGGGAAAACAGCCCGAACCTCACGATCGATGGCGTTCGGTTCGCCTCGGCCGCGCGCATTCGCGACGTGTTCCTCGAAGACTACGGCCGCAGCGTTTACCTGCTTCCGTTGAACGCAAGGCGAAGCTCCCTGCTGCGCCTGAGCTGGATTCGCGACGCGACGGTGCAGCGGATCTGGCCGAACCGCGTGGCCGTACAGATCGTCGAGCGGCAGCCCGCGGCGTTCGTCGAGATTCCTTTCGGGCCGATGTCCCGCTACGCGCTGATCGACGGCGACGGCGTGATTCTCGATTTGCCGGCGAAGGCGCATTTCGATCTGCCGGTGCTGCGCGGCGTGCGGCCCTCGGAGCCCGCCGCGACGCGCGGCATGAAGGTGCGGCGCATGGAGAAGATGCTGCGCGAGCTTGACGGCATGGAGAAGGGCATCTCGGAGGTGGACGTGAGCGACTTGGATAATTTGAAGGTTCGCCTGGCGCTCAAGGACCAGACGTTTCTCCTGTTGATGGGCGACGGCAATTTCGCCGCCCGGATGCGGAACTTTCTGGATCACTACGCCGAGATCCGCCACCGGATTCCGTGGGCCTCGACGCTCGATCTTCGTCTGGAAGACCGCATTACCGCGGTGGGGGACGCGCCCAATGGCCAATAAGCGCCAGATCGCCGTGGGGCTTGACGCGGGCAGCGCCTGCACGCGCGCGGTTGTGCTGGCGCTCGAAGAGGGCCGGCTGCGGTATCTCGGCTCGGGCGAGGTCGAGTCGATCGGCTGGAGCCGGGGCCGCATCGCCGACCCCGCGGCGCTCTCGGTTTGCATCGAGGCAGCCGTGCATCAGGCCGAGCAGGCCTCGCGGTTGACGGTGGATGCGGTTACGGCGGGCGTTGGATCGAGCGTGCAGGGATTCGACAATCGCGGAACATACGAGTTCGCGCGGCCGCATCAGATTATCGCGGGCGACCTCTCTTACGCGGTCGAGCGGGCCACCGATGTGCACCTTGAAAGCGGCCGCTGTCTGTTGAGCGTCTACCCGCAGGACTTCACGCTCGATGGGCGTGCGTTTCACCGCTATCCGAAGGGCGCGACGTGTACGAGAGTCGACGCGAACGTGCATGTGGTGACGGCCGCGCGGCAGGAGCACGACGCGCTGGTGCAGGCGGTACACAACGCGCATTTTTCGGTCGAGGAAACGGTATTTGAAGGCGTCGCGGCGGCCTATGCCGCGATTCTTCCCGAGGAGCGGCCGCGGGGCGTGCTGCTGGTGAACATCGGGAGGGAGTCGAGCGAGATGGTGGTTTACGAAGGCGATGCGCTGCTGCTGGCGAAGAGCCTTCCGGTGTCGGCCGATCACATGACGCGCGACGCGGCCTGGGGCCTGACGATCGCCTGGAGCGACGCGGAGCGGCTGAAGCGCGAATACGGCTGCGCGATGGTGGGTTTGACCGGAGACAACAGCCTGATCGAGCTGCCCGCGGCGGAAGGACGGCCGCAGCGCGAGGCGCCGCGAAGACAGCTCAACGACATTCTCGAGGCGCGCGCGGAGCAACTGCTGGGCTTCGTGCGCAAGGAGCTCGAAGCGATCGGCAAGGCGCAGGGCCTGCTCGAAGGCGTGCTGCTCACCGGCGGCGGAGCGATGCTTGCGGGCATGTGCGACCTCGCCGAGCGGGTGTTGAATCTGCCCGCGCGCAATGGGCTGGCGATCGGGATTGAAGACTGGCCCAACGCGTTGAATAGCCCGGCGTGGACGACGGCGGCGGGGCTCGCGATGTACTCGGCGAGGCTGAAGACGCGCGGAGAAGCGAGGCCGAAGGCGCCGGGTCTTATGGGTCTGGTGATGCGGTAGGCGACGGCAAGACGAAGGGAGACGGAACATGGAAGCTTTAAAATTCGCGATCCAGGACGAGGCGCTGCTCGGCACGCGGATCAAGGTGATCGGCGTGGGCGGCGGCGGCTCGAACGCGGTGGCGCGCATGTTGAGCGAAGGCATGACGGGCGTGGAGTTTCACGTTCTGAACACGGATGGCCAGGCGCTTAAGGCGTCGCCGGCGCCCAATAAACTGGCGATCGGCACGAAGGTCACCAATGGGCTCGGCGCCGGCTCCGATCCGGCGATCGGGCGGCAGGCTGCGCTCGAGGACACGGAGCGGATCATCGAGATTCTCGAGGGCGCGGACATGGTGTTCGTCACGGCGGGGTTGGGCGGCGGCACGGGCACGGGCGCCGCGCCGGTGATCGCGTCGCTCGCCAAGGAGCTGAACGCGCTGACGGTCGCGGTGGTGACCAAGCCATTCGGCTTCGAAGGGCCGCGGCGGATGAAGCAGGCCGAGCGCGGACTGGCCGAACTCGCTGCGACCGTCGACACGGTGATCTCGATTCCGAACGACCGTCTGCTCGAGCTGGTGGCGCCCGATACGAGCTTCTACGACGCCTTCCGCGTGGCGGACGACGTGCTGCGGCAAGCCGTGCAAGGGATCGCCGACATCATCACCACGCCGGGACTGATCAACCGCGACTTCTCCGATATTCGGGCGATCATGCTCGGGATGGGCTTCGCCATGATGGGGACTGCGACGGCGCGCGGCTCGAAAGCCGCGGTGGAGGCGGCGCGCCAGGCGATCAGTTGCCCGCTGATGGAAGAGGGCGGCGTGAAGGGAGCGCGCGGCGTGCTGATCAACATCACCGGCTCGAAGAAGCTCAGCCTGCACGAGGTCAACGAGGCGTGTACGCTGATCCGCAAGGCCACGGAGAACGAAGACGTGCAGGTGAACTTCGGCGTGGTGGTGGCGGAAAACATGGACGAGGAAGTGAAGATCACCGTCATCGCGACGGGCTTCGAGCGCGAGAATCTGCCGCAGATCACCCGCGCGTTGGCGCGCAAGGAAGAGGCGCAAGCCGAGGCTCCGCGCGCCGCCGGCCCGCGCATCGAACCGTTGCCGGAGCCGGTTGCGGCCGCGCCCGAGCCCGAGCCGGTCATCGTATCCGAGCCCGCGATCGCGGCCGAGCCGCCGCTGCCGCTTGACGACCTGGACATGCCGGCGTTCCTCACGCGCGAGCGCCGGTATTATCAGTAGCGGGCGAGGCGCAACGCCCAAAACACGCGCGGCACGATGTTGCGGCACTGGCGGAGCGGGGGCGCGTGCCGGCGAAATCGAGGCGAGGCTAACGCAGATCGCCGCGTTTCGCGGCGCCGATGGCATGGTTCGCCGCGCGGTAGGCCAGGGCTTGGATCGTTGCGGTTGGCTGCTGCCTGGCGGAGGTGACGAAGTTGCTGCCATCCACGACAAACAGGTTCGGAACATCGTGCGCCCGGCTGTGGGCGTTCACGACCGAAGTGGCCGGATGATGACCCATCCGGCACGTGCCCATCAGGTGGCGGGAAGGCATGTTGTCGACCACGTCCGAGGGCTGGCTCCAGGTCTTCGTGGCGCCGGCGGCCTCGAGGATTTCGATCTGCTTCTTCATCATCCACTTCATGGTGGCCACATCGTCAGGATGGTAGTCGTAAGTAACTCGAACCGCGGGCAGGCCCCAGGCGTCCTTCACGCCGGGGTCCAGGGTAATGGTGTTGGCCGCTACCGCCAAGGAGGTTGTGTGGGCCAGCAGGGTCATGGTGCGGTTGAAGTACGTCTCAAACATGTGTTTGTACTCGCTGCCCCACCTGGGCGCATCGGGCGGCAATCCATGCAATGCGAAGCCGGCGGGATAGAAATCGAACCGGGCGTCGATGGCGCCCCCGCCGTAAAAGCCCCGCTTGGCGTCGGCCGCGTAGTAATCGTGGATGAGCCGGGTTACCTGAATGCCCTTATACTCATTCAAGGGATGCTCAAATAGCCCTTGTGCTTCGCAGCCGTTATCCCACATCAGATACTTCCCGACTAAGCCGCTCGAGTTCGCCAGACCCCCGGGAAAACGTTTCGACTTCGATAGCAACAAAAGCTTTGGAGTCTCCACGCCGTTCGCGCAAACGAAAACCGCTTTGGCGCGCTGGAAGATCTCGCGCCGGTTCCGATCGAAGTAGATGGCGCCGGTTGCCATTCCGGCTCCGTCCGTTTCGATTTTGCGCACGTAGCAATCGGGGCGGATTTCGCAGCGGCCCGTCTTTTCGGCTTCGGGAATGACGCTCACCAGGGTGCTTGATTTCGCGCGCATCTCACACCCGAAGGATTCGCAAAAGCCGCAATTCACACAGGCCGCGCGGCCGCGGTAGGGATGAGACAGAATGGCCACCGGTGCGGGAAACGGGTGCAATCCGAGTCTTTTCGTGGCCCGCTCGAACAAGACGCCAGACGACTTGACAGGCATGGGCGGCAGCGGATACGGCTTCGAGCGCGGCGCCTCGAATGGATTCGCTCCGGCCAGCCCGGAGATGCCGAGATCGTACTCGGCTTTGGTGTAGTAAGGCTCCAGGTCGGCATAGGAAATGGGCCAATCCGCCAGGTCCGCGCCGCTCACTTCGCCCAACAGGCTGCGCTCGTGGAAGTCGCTCTCATGGAAGCGCCAGTAGTTGGCTGTGAAATGCACACTGCCGCCGCCCACCTGCCGTCCGTATTCGATGGCCTTCACTGGCCGGGCTTGACCGGCTTCCGACTTTCGGTAGGTGACCGGCTGAGCTTTCGGGTCATTCGTAAGCCCCGGCGCGAAGGTGTACTTGATCTCATCGTGCGAATAGTCCCTTTCGATCAGGTACGGACCCTGCTCCAGCACGACCACCTGGAATCCCGCGGTAGACAGTTCCTTGGCTACGACGCCACCCGCCGCGCCGGCCCCGATGACCAAAAAGTCGACCGTCCCGGTGGTGGGAAATGCGACGCCTCTCATTTCTTCCCGCCGCCGATCGGTTCGCGACGGGCCGTTTCCCGGCTAGCTTCCGCGTCATAGTAACCGAACGGCGGCTCGTAGGCCATTCGATCCTCAAAGCCGATCTGACGCCATCCGGCCTTTCCGCGGTTGCCGCCATAGCTCGGGTTCCCGAGGAAGCCGAGCACGGTGTGAGTTCGGAGCAACTCGAAGAAATCGGACGTCTCGACGGTCCGGATGAGGATTACCTGCTGCTGTTCGGTCAGCGACGCGATGGTGGCCGATTCCGGGAAGAGCTCCTTGCGTTTCTGCTGGAGGTGAGCCATTCCCGTACGATAGGCTTCGCGGTCGTCACGCGCGAATGTCGAAAGCGCACGGTCTATGAAGTAAATGACGCCTGCTTCCCGGGCGCCTGGACCCCCGGTGGACGGGATGATCTGGGCCGCGACGGCCTCGATCTCCACGGCAGTGTCCGCATCCAGAGTTTCAAAATGCGTAGTTGGCGATCCCGCGGCAGTATGTGCGTGCTGCTGGGCGTCCAAAACTTCGGGCCATGCCGCCATCGCAAGGCAGGTGGAGATCCAGTCCCGGCGTGTTGAGCTCATGGTCTGGCCTGCCATTATGACACGGCAACGCCGTCCAACCACGAGTTTGGCCGATGCCCCGATTCGGCTTACAGCCAGCGTAGAACGCCGCTACTCGTAGATCAGGTGCAACACGACGTTGCGGCGATGCGGCGCCGAGCGGTGCTCGAATAAGTACACGCCCTGCCACGTGCCGAGGGCGAGCCGGGCCTGGTGCAGCGGGATCGAGAGCGACGTGTGCGTAAGCGCGGAGCGGATGTGCGAGGTCATGTCGTCTGGGCCTTCGGCGGTGTGCCGGTAGAGTTTCGGATCGGCGGGCGCCAGCCGTTCGAAAAAGTCCGCCAGGTCGCGGCGCACGTCGGGGTCGGCGTTCTCCTGAATGACCAGCGACGCGGACGAGTGGCGGCAGAAGACAGTCAGCAGGCCGGTTTCGGCGGGGATGCCGGCGAGCCACTTCTCGATCTCGACGGTGAAGTCGTACAGGCCCTTGCCGCGCGTGGGGATCTGAAGCTGATGGGTGCGCTGGTTCATTCGACCGTCACGCTCTTAGCGAGGTTTCGCGGCTGGTCCACATCGCAGCCGCGCCGGACGGCCATGTGATAGGCGAGCAACTGCAGCGGCACGATTTCGAGCACGGGCAGCAGCAGTTCGGCGGTGGACGGGATGGCGATCGCATGGTCCGCGATCGGGGCGAGTTCTTCGCGATCCTCTTCGCAGACGACCGCAATGACGATGCCGCCGCGGGCCTTCACTTCCTGGATGTTGGACAGCGTTTTTTCGAATCGCACGCGGCTTGCGGCGCTGGACGGGTCGCGCGTGGCCAGCACGACGACGGGCAGGTTCTCGTCGATCAGCGCGTTGGGGCCGTGTTTCATCTCGCCGGCCGGATAGCCCTCGGCATGGATGTAGGAGATCTCCTTGAGCTTCAGCGCGCCTTCGAGCGCGATGGGGAAGTGAATGCCGCGGCCCAGGAACAGGAAGCCCGTCGCGCGGAAGAGGCGCTTGACGAGCTCGTCGTAGATCGCGTCCGCGGCGAGGATCGGCTCCATGCGGCCAGGCAGCTTCATCAGCTCCCGCATGAGTACGAGCGACTCGGCGTCGGGCAGCCGGCCGCGCGTCTGGCCGAGATACATCGCGAGGATGAACAGCGCGGTGATCTGGCAGGTGAAGGCTTTCGTGGATGCGACGCCGATCTCCGGGCCGGCGTGAGTCAGCAGCGAGCCCGCCGCTTCGCGCGTGATCATCGAGCCGATCACGTTGCAGATGGCGAGCGTCTTCGACCCGCGCTGCTTGGCTTCGCGCTGCGCGGCGAGCGTGTCGGCGGTCTCGCCCGATTGCGAGATGACGATGGTAAGCGTCTTCGGGTTCACGATCGGGTCGCGATACCGGAACTCGCTGCCGTAATCGACCTCGACGGGCAAGCGCGCGAGTTTCTCGATCATGAACTTACCGGCGAGCGCGGCGTGCCAGCTTGTGCCGCAGGCGACGATCTTGATCTGTTCGAATTCGGCGAATTCCTTGGGGGCGATGTCCATCTCGTCGAGGAACACCCGTCCCGTTTCCTGGCCGACGCGGCCCAGCATGGTGTCGCGAATCGCGCGCGGCTGCTCGAAGATTTCCTTGAGCATGAAATGCTTGTATCCGCCCTTTTCGGCGAGGATCGGGTCCCACAGAACGTGCGTGACGGCGCGGTGCAGCGAGCGGCCGTTGAAGTCGGTGAGCTGCACGCCCTCGGGCGTGAGGATCGCCATGTCGCCGTCATTGAGGAAGAACATGTCGCGCGTGTGGCTGAGAATGGCGGGCACGTCGGAGGCGACGAAATACTCGCCGTCGCCCAAGCCCACGACCACCGGCGGGCCGAAACGCGCGGCGACGATTTTGTTTGCATCCGAGGCGCAGATGGCCGCCAGAGCGAACACGCCGGTGAGGTCCCGCACGGTGCGCCGGACGGCGTCCTCGAGATTGCCGTCGAGATACTTCTCGATCAGGTGCGCGATGACCTCGGTATCGGTTTCGGTGACGAAGCGATGGCCTTCGAGTTGAAGCTGTTGCTTGAGCGCGAGGTAATTTTCGACGATGCCATTATGCACGACGACGACGTTGCCGCTGCAGTCGCGATGCGGGTGGGCGTTCTCTTCGGTTGGCCGTCCGTGCGTGGCCCAGCGCGTATGGCCGATGCCGTAGGGGCCGTCGACGGGGTTGATGCGAATCGCGTCTTCGAGGTTGCGCAGTTTCCCCGAGGCGCGGCGCACGGCGAGCCCCTCGTCTCCGAGCACGGCGATGCCCGCCGAATCGTAGCCGCGGTATTCGAGCCGCCGCAGACCTTCGAGAATAATCGGGACGGCCTTCCGGTTCCCGATGTAGCCGACAATTCCACACATATACAGTTGAGGATAGCGAACGGCGCGCCGGGGCTTGCGGGCCATCGGCCGGGCCACTTACGCCCGGCTCGTCTTCGGGACGCTTTGCTGCTTCGAAGCGCGGACCTTCGAGCAGAGCCTCGATCCGCTCTTCGCGGCGGGCGATCCTCCGCAGGCCGTCACCGTGGGAGGCGCGCCGAGTAACGGCCTCTTGGTTACAGTGGAATAAGACGCATGAAGCGCCGCGGGGCCGCGTCCGCGCCGCGCATGCTATCTTTGAGCCGTTCCTAGATGCACATTCCCGATAACTTCCTCTCGACGCCGGTTTGGCTGACGTTCGACTGCGTGACGCCGCCCGCGGTGGCTTGGGTCGCATCGCGGGCGCGCCGGGAGCTGGACGAAGGCCGAATCCCGCTGCTCGGCGTGATGGGCGCATTTGTGTTTGCCGCGCAGATGTTCAATTTTCCGGTCGGCGTTGGGACGAGCGCGCATCTGGTCGGCGGCGCGCTGCTGGCGAGCGTTCTCGGGCCATGGCCCGCGGCGCTGGTCATGACCGCCATCGTGGCGACCCAGTCCTTCGTGTTTCAGGACGGCGGCGTGCTGGCGCTCGGCACGAATGTCTTCAATATGGCGCTCGCGGGCGTTCTGGCGGCGTGGCTGCCGCTGCGCCTGTTCGGCGCGCGGCGCGGCGTGGGGTTGTTTCTCGGCGGCTTTCTTTCGGTGATGACCAGCGCGTCGCTGGCGCTCGCCGAGCTGGCGTTGTCTGGAATTCGCATGCCGGCGCGCCTGTTCGCCGTGTCCTTGGCGCTGTTCGCCGTGGGCGCGGTAATCGAGGGCGCGATTACGCTGGCGGTCGCGCGCGCGATCGATCGGCTGAATCCGCGCTGGATGACCGCGAGCCGGGGCCAGACGCCGCGCGCGGCCCTGGCCGTCGCCTTCGCCGCCGTGGTGCTGGTGGTCGTGGCGCTATTCGCGGCATCGGGCGCGCCGGATGGCGTGTTACAGATCGGGCGATGGGCGGACCTGCGCGGCGCTCCCGTGCTGCACGCTCCTCTTGCCGATTACATGCTGCCCTGGGCCGGCGCTCTCTGGGTGCGCCGCTCGGCCGCGGCGTTCACCGGGCTTGCCCTTGTCGCCGGCGCGTGCATCGCCACCAGTTACCTGATCGTGCGGCGCCGGAGCGGCTGACGTGCACCATGTCGTCGTCGAGCAGTGGAGCCGCCGCGCGAGTTACCTCCACCGCCGGGACGCCCGCGCGAAGCTCCTGGTGACGCTGGCGCTGCTGGCCGCGCTCGCCACCGCGCCCGCATCGCCCGATGCCGCGCTGCCGTTTGTCATTTTCGCGTTCGCCGGGATTGCCATCGCCCGGCTGCCGGCCGGCGCGATGGTGAAACGGGCCGCCGTGGTTCTGCCGTTCTCGCTGCTTTTCGCGGCGGTCGAATGGCTCGATGGGAAACCGCTGATGGGCCTGGCGCTGATCGAGAAGAGTTACACGTCCGCGCTCTTTGTTCTGCTGTTGGTGGCCTCGACGCCGCAGCCCCTGCTGGTGCGGGGCATGGAATCGCTGGGCGCGCCGCGCCTGCTCGCGCTGATGACTCAAACGCTATACCGATACCTGTTTGTCGTCTCGGAGCAAGCGCAGCACATGCGTCTCGCCGCGGCGTGCCGGCAGGGCGCCCGGCGCCGCAGCTCGTCGCGCGCCTTTCAGGCCGCCGCCGGCGCGCTCGCGGTCCTCTTCGTCCGCTCATACGATCGCGCGGAAGGTATTCATCGCGCCATGTTAGCCCGGGGTTTCGCGGGCGAGTTCCATCCGCTCGACGCGCCGCGCTTCCGAGTGTACGATGCCCTGTTTACCGGCATGGGCGCGTGCGCGGCCATCGCGCTTCACGTATTCGCGGGCGCCCTATGAGCCCGGTAATCGAAGTCAAGGGCCTGCGCTACACCTATGAAGACGGCACCGAGGCGCTGGCCGGCGTGGATTTCACGCTCTATCCCGGCGAGACGGTCGCGCTGCTTGGCGCGAATGGGAGCGGGAAGACGACTTTCTTACTGCACCTGAATGGACTGCTGCGGGGGGAAGGAACGGTTCGCGTTTGCGGCATCGAGGTCGGGCCGCGGACGTTGCGCGAGGTGCGGGCGAAGGTTGGGGTGGTGTTTCAGGACGCCGACGAACAACTCTTCATGCCGACCGTCCTGGAAGACGTCGCCTTCGGGCCGCTGAATCAGGGCTCGGCGCCGGAACAAAGCGTCATGCGCGCCCGCGCCGCCCTGGCCCGCGTGGGCCTGAGCGGCGTCGAGCATCGCGCGCCGTATCACCTCAGCGCGGGCGAGAAGCGGCGCGTGGCGCTCGCCGGCGTGATCGTCATGGAACCGGAGATACTTATCCTGGATGAGCCGACCACGTACCTCGACCCGCCCGCGCAGCGGAACTTAGTCCAGCTCCTCGCCAGCTTGCCCCAGGCGAAAGTGGTGGCGACGCACGACATCCACTTCGCCGCCGCCCTGGCCAGCCGCGCCCTATTTTTCGAAAGAGGATCGGCCGTGAAGGAAGGCTCGCTCCACGAGCTCGTCAACCTCTTTCATTGGGATTGGAGAGCGTAGCGTCCTCCCAGCCGGAGGTTACTCGGATTTCGCCGACCCTCCCGCTTGTTTCCGGAACGCCGCCCAGCGCTTCTTCTGCGCGGCGGCGATACGCTTCCGGGCTTCGTCGCTTAGTTTACGCCGGGCGCGCTTGCGCTTTACCGGCGCGGCCGGGGCAGCGGACGCCGCCGGAGCGGCTACCGCGGCGGCCGGCGCGGCCTTCTTAGGCGCAGCGGTCCGTCCTCCGAGCATCGAGCGTACTTCCGCTATCTGCTCTTCGATTTTCTGTTTCTGGAATTCCAACCCCACAAGGGCCGCATCGAGGAACGAGTGCGCCGTGGTGGTCTTTTTATATCGAGCCATACATAGAGCATACTAAGAACTTACTTATTAGACAAGTTCCGCGACGTATCGCAAATGAACGTAACCGGGCCGTCGTTGACTAAGGCCACCGCCATTCCGGCCCGGAAGACACCGGTCGCGACGGTCAAACCGGTGGCGCGAAGCCCGGAAACAAACTGCTCGTACAGCGTGTTGGCGGCCTCGCGAGGCGCGGCGCGGTCGAAGCTCGGACGCCGTCCCCGGCCCGTATCGGCGCACAAAGTAAACTGCGAAACCACCAGAACCTCCGCCCGGGTGTCCAGGGCGCTCAGATTCATCTTCCCTTCCGCGTCCTCGAACATCCGCAGTTCGGCTACCTTTCGAGCCAGCGCCGCGGCCTCGGCCGGACTATCTTCTCTCATCACGCCTACCAGCACCAGCACGCCACGGCCGATCTCTCCGGTGACGTTTCCCGCGACGCATACGCTCGCGCTCGTGACCCGTTGCAATAGGGCGATCATCTTATATCCCCTTTCCGCGCCCGCACTCGCGTTCCGGCGGGAGAATCGCGCAGGGCGAATCCGGGCGCGGTCCGCGCCGGGCGCTCGTCGCGCGGGGGCTTCGGTTTATAGTGAAAGCTTGGGTTGGTCCTCATTGTCTCCCATCCGATAACCAGAATGGCCTCCAAACGCCAGATCCGCTACCGCGACGCGGGCGTCGACATCGACGAGGCCGGCCGCGCCGTCTCGCTCATCCGCAAACACGCGCGCACCACGTTTCACGATCGCGTGCTTACCGACATCGGCAGCTTCGGCGGCGGCTTCGAACTGCGCGGCTGGAAGCGCCCCGTGCTGGTTAGCTCGGCCGACGGCGTCGGCACCAAGCTCAAAGTCGCGTTTCTGGCCAACCGGCACGATACCATTGGCGAGGATCTGGTAAATCACTGCGTCAACGATATCGCCGTTCAAGGCGCAACGCCGCTGTTCTTTCTCGATTACTTCGCTGTGGGAAAGCTGGACGCGAACATCGCGAGCCAGGTGATCTCCGGGGCCGCGCGCGGCTGCCGCAATAACGGCTGCGCGCTCATCGGCGGCGAGACAGCCGAGATGCCCGGCCTTTACGCGCCCGGCGAGTACGATTTGGCCGGCTTCATTGTGGGCGCGGCCGAGAAACGAAACATGCTTACCGGCTCCACGATTCGCGCGGGCGACGTGTTGCTCGGCCTGGCCTCGAATGGACTGCACACGAACGGTTACTCGCTGGCGCGGAAGCTGCTGTTCGATGTCGCGGGTTACTCGATCGGCCAGTTTCTACCGGAATGCAACGCGACCGTGGGCGACGAGCTGCTGCGCGTGCATCGCAGCTACTTGAAGCCGATCCGGGCGCTGGCGGAGGCAAAGCTGTTGAAGGGAGCGGCGCATATTACGGGCGGAGGAATTACCGGCAACCTGCCGCGCGTGCTCCCGGCGGAACTGGCCGCCGAAATCGATGTGTCCGCCTGGCAGGCGCCTCCGATCTTCGAGCTGCTTCGTCACATCGGTGCGATTCCCGACGACGACTGGCGGCGGACGTTTAATCTGGGCATTGGCATGATCCTGGCCGTCGGACCACGCAACGCGGCCCGCGCCGAAGCGCTGCTCACGGAGCTCGGCGAGACGCATTACCGGATCGGGTCGGTGGCCGGGCGGCGCCGCGCGCGCGTGGTCTACCGCCAGGCCGCATGAAGAAACTCGCGATTTTGCTTTCGGGCCGGGGATCGAACTTCGAGGCCGTAGCCCGCGCGGTCCGCGCCGGCGAGATCGAGGCGGAGATCGCGCTGGTGGTCTCTAACCGCGCCGAAGCGCCAGGACTGGCCCGCGCCCGTGAGATGGGTTTCGAGACGCTGGTTCTGCCCTCGCGCGGCGTCGAGCGCGAAGTGTACGACGCGAAGCTGGTCGAGGAACTGAGGCGGCGCGAGCCGGATTTGATCTGCCTCGCTGGTTTCATGCGTCTTCTCAGTCCGGTTTTTGTCCGTGCTTTCGAGCGTCGCATTCTGAACATCCACCCGTCGCTGTTACCCGCGTTCCCCGGACTGGACGCCCAGCGCCAGGCCTTCGAGCACGGAGTGCGCTTCACTGGCTGCACGGTTCACTTCGTCGAGGAAGGACTCGATTCGGGTCCGATTGTTACCCAGGCCGCCGTCCCGGTGCGCGACGCCGATACGGTGGAAACGCTTTCGGCCCGGGTTCTGGAAGCCGAGCACGCCGCGTATCCGAGAGCCATCGCGCTCGTCCTATCGGGGCGCTATCGCATCGAAGGCCGCCGCGTGATCCACACCGGCGCCGCCTGAATGACACGGGCGCCGCACGCCACCCGCCGCCGCTTCGGATAGAATGGGGCCGTGACAAACGACACGTTCAGCCGCCGGGCGCTGCTCGGCTCCGTTACCGCCGCCGCCGCACTGGCGGCGCAAGCCTCCGCGAAACCCAAGGAGGAGTGGAAGCCGAAGCTCGGCGTGCTCGGCCCCTTCACCACCGCGAACCTTGACTTCGCCATCGAGGCAGGCTTCAACAACATGATCCTCGGCGCCAACGCGCGTTCGACGCTCGACGCCAACACGATCACCGGCGACCGGATCGCCGAGGTGAAGTCGGCGCTCGCGGCCAAACATATGAACGTCTCGGCGCTGCAGATCAACGCGAGCCACATCGATGCGAATCCGGACCGCCGGGCGCGCGACAACGCTTACTTCGCCAAGGCCATCGAAATGGCCGGCCATCTCGGCGTTCCTTACATCGGGACGCAATCCGGCAAGGACGAGGCGATGACCTTCCCGCAGCAGGTCGACGAGATCGTCCGCGTCTACCACGAAAAGTATTTCGCCAACTGCGAGAAGTACAACGTCAAGATTCTCTGGGAGCCGTGGCCCGGCGGGGAGAACATCGCCACCGGCCCGGTCGGCTTCGAGGCGCTGTTCAAAGCCTTCGGCGATACGCCCTATGTCGGATTGCAGTACGATCCGTCGCACTTGCTCTGGCAGATGATGGACCCCATCCAGACCGCGCGCGACTTCGTCGACAAGATCTACGACGTGCATCTCAAGGACACGCAGATCCGCTGGGACCTTCTCCTCCGCGGCGGCATTCAGCCGGTCGACAAGGCCCGCTGGTGGAGTTACCGCATTCCGGGCATGGGCGAGATCAAGTGGAACGAGTTCTTCAGCGTCCTGCAGGCGGCGGGTTATCAGGGCGCGATGAGCATCGAACACGAGGACGCGTTGTACGGCGCGGGAACCAATCACGGCCCGGACTTCAGCGAGCAGTTCAAGGTCGGATTCCGCATGGCGAAGCGGTATCTTGACCAATACGTGCCGGTATAACGCGCGGCCAGGCTTCAGGTTTTGGGGCGCACTTCGATTCGTTGGACGGGCATCCCCAGATCGCGCGGGTCATCCGGCAGTTGAAGTGTGCGGTCGAGCGACAAGGTTACGTGTAGCGGGCCCGCCCCGGTAAGTTGCGCGGGAAGCGCGAAATCGGCAAGCACAGCCTGGTCCGGCGCGTCGATTGTCACGACGCCGAGCGGAACTCCGTTGGCGGATGCGGTAAGATGCAGCGGGCCGCGTTCGACTAAAGCCGCCGGGCAGAACCCGGTGAGCGCGAGTTGCCAGCCCGGCCCGTCCGGAGCGCCGATCGTGAGCGTGGCCGAGCGGGGCATCCAACGGGAGTTATGCTCGATCGGATACCATTCCGGCCCGAGTCGCGCCGCGTCGGCGGGGTCGCCCAGGTCCACCAGCCAACGGCTCGTGTCGGCGCGCTCGGCGGACAGGACTTTGCGAAAGGAAGCGGTGGTCTCGAGGAGTCCACCGGGAACCACGGTGAGCACCTCGGCCTGGCCCTGGTCGAGCGCGCGCAGCGCGGCGCTAGCCGGAATAAGGTAGTCCGAGATGCCGCCCCATTCCGGATGGGGATTGATCGCCGATTCCGAGCCGGGCGCGAGATAGATCCGGCCCAGGCCGAGTAAGCGGAAAGGGTGGTCGCCAAACCCGGACCAGAACAGCCGGTCGCTCACGCCGTCGAGCAGGATGATGTCGCCCGGATGAGTTCGCCGCTGGTTCGCGATGCCGCCAATCAAGGTCCGCAGCAGGTTGCCGCGATCGTAATACCAGCCCAGCTCCGTGTGAAGGTCGCGCGCGGCGAACCCGCAGTAAGCGCCGGCCAGCAGAACGGCGCTCATGATAGCCGGCACGCGCTTGTGTTCGAACGCAAGCGCGACTCCCCAGGCCCCAAGCATCGCCAGGCCGCTGACCGGAAGCATGAGGTAATAGTCCTGCACGTGATTGCGCAGCGGCAGCACGGGGGCAAGAAGCAGCAGATACCACGCGACGAAGAACAGGCCGCGAAAGTCGCGGTTGAGCGCGCGCCGGAGTGCGACGCCGCCCAGCGCCGCCGACACGCACAACGTCAGGGCGAGGCCGATGGCGTGGGGCGGGGCAAACCAATCGTCGGCCGCGCGAAAGGCCCCGGTGGAAAGCAGCCAGTAAGTGCCCGCTGTCTTCAGGATCGAGCGATCGAAGTAGAGGCGGTAGATGGGATCGGTCGAAGGCGGGATCAGCGTGAAGTGAACGATGGCGAACAGCGCGGCCGGAACAAACAGCGGCAAGGTTCGGCGGAAATAGCCGGGCGCGCGGCACATGGCCCATGCGGCGGCCAGCGCCGGGAATACGACGATATGTTCCAGCGCGCCGAAGCCGAGCAGGTAACAAGCCCACATCCCCGCCAGATCGCGGCGCGCGCCCGAGTCGATGTGCCGCAGCAGGAAATAAAACGCGCCGGCGAGCAGCGCACCGCAAAGGATCTCGTTGTAAGCCGAGCTCCACGACATCGGTTGCGCGGTCACCGCGCTGCACATCCACAGGACCGGTGTGAGCGCCGCCGCGAGCATGGACCCCGTCATGCGGCGCATGCAGGCGGCGAGCACACCGAGGGCTACGCACTGCGTAAGGAATGCAAGGATGTGGAACGGCAGCGCGTGCAGACCGAAGATCGAGCTAAGCGCTATGAAGTACGCGCGCTCGCTGAGAGTTCGGACCGTGCCTTGCGCGAACGGCTGAAACAGCGCCCAGACGAGCGAGCCGAAGCTATCGACGCGAAGCCGTAGTCCCAACCACGCGAAGTCGTCGGCGGCGAACCAGGTCCGGATGCCAAGCCAGTCGAGCCAAAGACAGAAGAGCATCGGCGCGGCGAGGCTGACGCGCCAGCGCCAGCGCTCCGGGAACCACGCGGCCGCTCGCACGCCGCGCATCTATTCGGGCTGCAGCGCGACGGAGGTCGCGACTAGGCCCAGCTCGCGTTGATCGGTACCCGTCGGCGGCAGCGCTTTGTCGGTTTCGAAGTCCACGCTCACCGCCGGGGCGCCCAGCAGCGTCGCGGGCACGTCGCGCTCATAAACGTAGTCGCCGGCCGAGGAGTAAGTTCCCGGTGCAAGTTGCTGGCCCGAAATCGCGGCCGCGAGAGTCACGGGCCCCGTCTTGGCGATCAAGACACTCGGGAGCGTGAAATGGAAGACAAGCCTGGCGCCGCGCCGCGCCGCGCCGGGCGGCGGCGCGAGCACGACCGTAAAACGCTTCTGGGTCCAGCGCCACGCGTTGCCTTCCGGATCGTAAAAGCCTTTCGCAAGCTGCACCGCGGCCCGGTTGTCCGCCATCCGCACATCGCTCAGCAGTGCGCCCGGCGTGGCCTCGGGCTGTTCCTCCGTTCGCCGCTTTCGTTTGCAGCCCGCGGGCGCCAGCAGCAGACACAAGAAAAACAACCAGGCCGCGGCGCGCGGCACGCTCAGTCGCCGCACTTTTCCACTTCGACGAGGCAACTGTAAAAAACCGCCCCGCCGCCGATGTCCGTCAAGCCGTCCGATGTAAGCGCGTTGATGTGCTCCTTATGCGGCGACAGCTTACGCCAGCCCGTCGACGGAGCGCGCACCACGCCCGGCCGCACCGCCGCCCGATCCGCCCGCTCGGGAACCGACGCCTTCAGCCGGCACGCGCCGCGCGCATTCCGCACTCGCACCAAATCGCCGTCGGCGATGCCGCGCGGCGCCGCATCGTCGGGATGCAGATGCAACAGCGACGTGTGCGCCCGCGTGTCGGGCCGGTAGCCGAACGTCGAGTTCATGCTGTCGTCGTGTTTCGAACTGATGAGCTCGAGCGGATACCGAGTCCGCAGCGCCGCCGATCCCAGCCGCGACTCCTCGGGCGGCTCATAGCGAAGCGTCCCGGCGCCAAACTCGAACTTCCCCGAAGCGGTTTCGAATCCACCGTTCGCGAAGGGAAGGAACGGCTCGCCGGGTTGCGAGACGTTCAGCCGGATGGACCGCTCGCGCTCGAGGCGCTCGAAGGTGATCCCGGCAAGAAATGGATGTTCGGTGTCGAGGAGGCTGCAAATCATCTCATCTTCCGTGTCGTTAAAGCAAGGCTCCAGGAATCCCATACGATGCGCCAGAAGACGAAACACGTCCACATTGCTTTTAGTTTCGCCCGGAGCCGGCAAAACGGAACGGGAGAATTGTAAATAATAGTGTCCGTACGCGAGATACAGATCCGTGTGCTCGAGAAACGTCGTGGCCGGAAGAAGAATGTCGGCAAAATCGGCCGTATCGGTCTGAAACTGTTCGATGACGACCGTGAACAGATCCGGGCGCGCGAGCCCCGTGCGCACCATCTCCTGCCGCGGCGCCACCGCCGCCGGGTTCGAATTGTAGACCACCAGCGCCTTCACCGGCGGATCGCCGAGCGCTGTCAGCGCGCGCCCGAGCTCGACCATGTTCACCAGCCGCGCCTCACGCCCGAGCGGCGACAAGAGCTGCAATTCCGGCTTCTGAAGCGCGGCGGTGTTCAGCCGGAACGCACCGGAGGTGGACAACTGCAGGCCGCCCCCGGCCTCGCGCCACGCGCCGGTCAGCGCGGCCAGCGCGGCGATGGCGCGCACGGCTGCACCGCCGCGTTCGCTGCGCTGCACGCCGTAATTGAGGCGGATCGCGGCCGGCCGCGTGGTCGCGTACTCCCGCGCCAGCGTCACGATTTCCTCGCGCGGGATCCCCGTCAACGCCTCGGCGCGCTCGGGCGGATACCCGGCGGCCAGCGCGCGATACTCCTCGAAGCCGGACGTGTAGCGCGCGGCATAGTCTTCGTCGTGTAAGCGCTCGGCGAGGATCACGTGCGCGAGGCCGAGCGCAAGCGCCAGATCGCTGCCCGGATAGATCGCGAAGTGCTTGTCGGCCAGGCGCCCGGTCCGGTTCTTCACCGGATCGATCGTGTAAAAGCGCGCGCCGCGGCGGCGGGCCTCGACGATGAACGGCCACAGATGCACGTTGGTGCCGAGGATGTTGGCGCCCCAGGCGAGAATCAGCCGCGATTGCGCGAACTGTTCGGGCTCGGTTCCATATTTCGCGCCGAACGACGCGGAGAGCGCGGCCGCTCCGGCCGCCGCGCAGATGGTTCGGTCGAGCCGCGAGGCGCCCAGACGGTGGAAGAACCGATGGTCCATGCCGCCGCCGTTGAGAAGCCCCATGGTGCCGCCGTAGCTATAGGGCAGGACGCTCTCGGGGCCGTCGCTCGAGCTTATCGTCGCCAGCGCCGCGGCGATCGTGTCGAGCGCCTCGTCCCACGAGATGCGGACGAACTCGCCCGCGCCCTTCGCGCCAACCCGCTTTTGCGGATACAACAGACGATCGGGCGAGTATTCGCGTTCGAGATACCGCGCGACCTTCGCGCACAGGAAGCCCCGCGTAATCGGGTGGCGCGGATCGCCGCGAAGGCGCGACCCTTGTCCGTCTTCCACGTCGATGAGCAGCGAGCAGGCATCGGGGCAGTCCAGCGCGCAAACGGAATGCCGCGTGTCCAACAAGTCTAAATTATACTGCGCGACCTGGCGCCGGGCGCTTTACTCGCTTTGCACGGGAGCGGCCTCGTCCTCCGGACGCGGGCGCAGGTTCGCGTTGCCGTTGAGAATCCGGGCGCAGGTGTTCCAACGCAGGATCGCATCGTCGTTGCCCGCGGGCCGCAGCTTCTCGGCACGGGCGTAGTAGTCCATCGCCTTTCGATACGCATTGTAGGCGTCGAATGTCGCGTTCGGCGCCCCGCGCCGCACCAGCACCTGCGCGGACCGCTCCCAAACCATCCCGCTGTAATACTCGCGGTCGTACTCGCTTGCCAGACGCGGAACCAACTCGCGGGCGCGCGCGGCCGGCATGCCGTCGGCGAACTGGTCGGTCCGCGCCAGCAGCAGCATCGCCAGCGCCTGCTGGTCCGCCGGATCGATATTCAGGATGTCAAGGCAAATGCTTTCCGCCAGCGCCGGCTCGTTCAACAACCGGTATCGCTTGACCTTTTCGAGGGCCTCCGGAATCGCCTCCCGGGAGATGAGTTTAATCTCGAACGCCATGGTTCCCCCCTCTTGCCATTATCCTCACCCACTCGATCCAAACACGCGGAACAGCCGTCCAATCGGGTCGTAGAAGCGGTCCACCACGCGCTCCTTCAGTGGAATGATCGCATTATCCGTGATCGCGATCCCTTCCGGACAGACCTTGGTGCAGCACTTGGTGATGTTGCACAACCCGATGCCGTGCTGGTTCTTGAGTTCGCCAAGCCGGTCTCCGGCGTCGATCGGGTTCATCTCGAGCGCGGCCGCGTACACCAGAAAGCGCGGGCCGATGAACTCGGAGTGCAGATGGTGCTCTCTCAGCACGTGGCAGGCATCCTGGCACAGGAAGCACTCGATGCACTTACGGAACTCCTGGACGCGATCGACATCGCTCTGGCTCATCCGCCACGCGCCGTCCGCCGAGTCCGGCTTGCGCGGCCGGAATTTCGAGATGCCTTGTTTCACCGCATAGTTCCAGGAAACGTCGGTGACCAGGTCGCGGATAAGCGGGAAGGCCTTCATCGGCTCGATCGTCACCGGCCGGTCGAGGGGAAGCTGGTTCAGCCGGGTCATGCACATCAGCTTGGGCATGCCGTTGATCTCGGCCGAGCAGGAGCCGCACTTGCCCGCCTTGCAATTCCAGCGCACCGCCAGATCGCCGGCCTGTTCGGCCTGAATCTGATGCACGGCGTCGAGCACCACCATGCCCGCCGCAATCTCCGTCGCATACTCCTCGAACGCGCCACCGGCGCGGTCGCCGCGCCAGATCCGGAACGTGGCCGTAGTTCCGCTCATTTCATCTCCTCGATGATCCGCTGGTGCTCCTCGGTGCGCGGTACGAGGGGTATGCTCTCGATCCGCATCTCTCCGCCGGCGCCCTTGCGAACGGCAAGGTTGGCCGCGCCGAACGACGCGTCCTTCGCCGGATAGTCCTCGCGGAAATGCGCCCCGCGGCTCTCCTTGCGCTCGATCGCCGCCCGAGCGATCGCCTCCGACACCGTAAGCAGGTTCTTGAGATCGAGCGCCGCGTGCCATCCCGCGTTGTATTCGCGGTTGCCCTGCGCGGACGCCCGCGCGGCGCGCTGCCGCAGCTCGCCGATGCGGCCGACGGAGCGCTCGAGTTCCTCCTGGCGCCGCACGATGCCGGCCAGCTCCTGCATCATCGCCTGTAACTCGTGCTGCAGCGCGTACGGATTCTCGCCGCTCTCGCGCTCGAGCGGCGCAATCGCCTCGCGCGCCGCTTCCTCGATCTGATCCCGATTCACGGCGCCGGCCGCGTGGTCCTTGGCGAACCTGGCCGCGAACTCGCCGGCGCGCTGGCCGAAGACCAGAAGATCCGAGAGCGAATTGCCGCCCAGCCGGTTCGCCCCGTGCAGGCCGGCGCCGCACTCGCCCGCGGCGAACAAGCCCGGCACATCCGACATCTGCGTCTCCGCGTCCACCCGTACGCCACCCATCATGTAGTGCGTGGTGGGCCCGATCTCCATCGGTTCCTCGGTTATGTCGATGTCGGCCAATTGCTTGAACTGGTGGTACATGCTGGGCAGCTTGCGCCGGATGTGCTCGGCGCCGTTCGGGACGCGTTGCTTGATCCACGCGATGTCGAGAAACACGCCGCCGTGCGGACTGCCCCGCCCTTCCCGCACCTCGCGCATGATCGAGCGCGCCACGTGGTCGCGCGTCAGCAGCTCGGGTGGCCGCCGGGCCTCCTTGTCCCCTTGCGTGTACCGCCAGCCCTCCTCTTCGTCGGCGGCGGTTTGCGCGCGGTAGTTCTCGGGAATATCGTCGAACAGGAATCGCCGTCCCTCGCTGTTCCGCAGCACGCCGCCCTCCCCGCGCACGCCTTCGGTCACCAGGATCCCGCGCACGCTCGGCGGCCACACCATGCCCGTCGGGTGGAACTGCACGAACTCCATATCCAGCAGCGTGGCGCCCGCGTGATAGGCGAGCGAATGGCCGTCGCCCGTGTACTCCCAGCTATTGCTCGTGATCTTGTACGCGCGCCCGATGCCCCCGGTGGCAAGCACGACGGCCTTTGCCGGAAACACGTGAAAGCGCCCGCGCTCGCGGTCGTAGCCGAACGCCCCCACCACGCGCCCGGCGTCCACCAGCAGCGTCACCACCGTCGTCTCCATGTAGAACCGGATGCCTTGATGGATGCCGTGGTCCTGCAGCGTGCGGATCATCTCGAGGCCCGTGCGATCGCCCACGTGCGCCAGCCGCGGATACTTGTGTCCGCCGAAGTTGCGCTGCAGGATGCGTCCATCCTTGGTCCGGTCGAACAGCGCGCCCCACGCCTCCAGCTCGTGGACCCGGACCGGCGCTTCCTTAGCGTGCAACTCCGCCATGCGCGGATTGTTCATGTACTGGCCGCCGCGCATGGTGTCGGCGAAATGAACGCGCCAGTTGTCGCGGTCGTCGACATTCCCGAGCGCCGCCGCCACGCCGCCTTCCGCCATCACCGTATGCGCCTTGCCCAGCAGCGACTTGCTCACCACGCCGACGGAAACGCCGGCGGCCGACGCCTCGATCGCGGCGCGCAACCCCGCGCCGCCCGCGCCGATCACGAGCACGTCGTGCTCGTGACGCTCGTATTCCGGCACTAAAAGATTCTCCAGTCCGTCCAGACGCCCATCGAGCACAGGCGCACGTACAGGTCCGAAAACGCGACCCAGAACAGGCTGAGCCACGCCCAGTTCATGTGACGGCGATTCAGGCAGCTCACGCAGTCGTAGGCGGCCTTGCGCACCGGCCGCCGCGCCAGTTCATCGATCGCTCCGCCCACCAGATGCCGCAGCGAATGACAGCTAAACGTGTACGTTGAAAGCAACACGAAGTTGAGCGTCAGGACCAGCGATCCGATGCCGGCGCCGAACACCGTGTGGCCCGGCGTTCGCTCGAACCAGAACGCCCGCCACGCGTCGTGGCCTAGCGCCACCAGCACGAACAGCGACAGGTACAAAAAATACCGGTGCGCGTTCTGCAAGATCAGCGGGAAGGATCGCTCGCCTAGATATTTCTTGCGCGGCTCCCCGACCGTGCAGGACGGAGGGTCGGCCCAGAACGCCTTGTAATACGCGCCGCGGTAGTAGTAGCAGGTGAAGCGGAATCCCGCCGGAATCGGCAGAATAAACAGCGCCGGCGTGAACGGAAGAAATGCCGGCACCCAATGCGGCCGTCCCCCGAACCACGCGTGCGCCGGGTCGCCGTACACCTCGGGCGCGTAGAAGGGCGAAAGATACGGCCCGAATCGGTAGTGCGCTGCCTGGAACGCCGCCCAAGTCGCGTAGGCGAGAAACGCCGACAGGGCAAGAAACACCACCAACGGCTGCACCCACCACAAATCCTTCCGCGAGGTCTGCCCGAACCGGCCCCGCTCGATTGGAACGTCGATGACCGGCATAGGCGAACGTAGTTATATCCCATCTCAGGCCCGAACGTCAAGCTCTTTTGGCCGCCCTCTGTCGCCCGGGCCGAAGACGCGGCATCGACGCCGGCCACGTTGCGTCAATTTCACCCACGAAGCCGGAGATTGCCTCTCCGCGGATAATTTTACTTGACATTCAAAGCCTTTCAAGCGTACAGTGTAAAACGTTTTCAAAATCGCCCGGATTGCGAACCGGATCCCGGCACGGAGGAGCGCCCGTCACGGACGGGCCTGAGACCAATGAGCATTCGCGACGTGGCGAAACGCGCGGGGGTTTCCACCGCAACCGTATCTCGGGCATTGCATCACGATACCCGCGTGAATGCGACCACCGCCGAGCGCGTCTGGCGGGCCATCCGGGAGCTGAACTACTACCCCAACACGCACGCCCGCTCGCTCGCCTCGGGTCGCAGCCACATCACCGGCCTCGTCGTTTCCGACATCACGAATCCGTTCTTCCCCGAACTCGTGCAGAGCTTCGCCGAGGCGGCGCTCGAACGCGGCTACGACACGCTGCTGGCCTCGACGAATTACGACGCCGCGCGCACCGCGGTGGCCATCCGGCGCATGCTCGAGCGCAAGATCGACGGCGTGGCGATCATGACTTCGGAGATGGATGAAGCGCTCATCGCGGAGTTCGCCAACCGCGAAGTGCCCATGGTGTTTCTCGACGTCGCGGCGCCGGGCCCGCGCATCTCCAACCTGCGCGTGAATTACGCGGGCGGCGTCGGCGCCGCGGTGGACCATCTGCTCGAACTGGGCCATCGCCGCATCGGCTTCCTCAGCGGTCCCGTCGAGCTGAAATCGGCGCGCATCCGGCGCGACGCGTTCCTCCACTGTCTGGCCCGCGGCGGCGTGATCGAGGACGAACGCCTTGTCACGCCCGGCAACCATCGCATCGACGGCGGACTCGAGGCCATGCGCCGCCTGCTCGCGCTCGACGAGCGGCCCACCGCGGTGCTCGCCTCGAACGATCTCACCGCCATCGGCGCCCTGCACGCGATCCATCGCGCGGGTCTGCGCGTTCCCGAAGACATCTCCGTGGTCGGCTTCGACGATATCGATCTCGCCGCCTTCACCGAACCGGCGCTGACCACCGTCCGGCTCGCCCGCACCGAAATCGCCGAGCAGGCCATCGAGTGCCTCGCGCGCAACATGGACGCGCGCGAGGAACGCGGCTCCGAGGTCGTCATCGGCACCACGCTCGTGGTCCGCGAATCCACCGCGCCGTACCGCGCCTGATCCCGCCTCATCGCGGCCGGCGGCCGCCAAAAGGGGCCGATGCTATCGTTGTGAGTGAGCCTCGCTCATGTGCGGAATCGCCGGATATTTCCTTCCTCAATCCGCCCCGGACCCGGTGACCGTGAAGTCGATGTGCGACCTGATCCGTCATCGCGGCCCGGACGACGAGGGCTATCACATCGACGGCGGCTGCGCCCTCGGCATGCGGCGGCTCAGCATCATCGACCTCGGCGGCGGCCATCAGCCCATCGCCAACGAGGACGGCTCCGTCTGGGTCGTCTTCAACGGCGAGATTTATAACTACGGCGAGCTGCGCGACCGCCTCTCGGCGAAAGGCCATCGCTTTCGCACGAATAGCGATACCGAAACGCTCGTTCATCTCTACGAACAGGAGGGCGTCGATGGCCTGCCGCAACTGCGCGGCATGTTCGCCTACGCGCTTTGGGACGCGCGCGAGCGCCGCCTGCTGCTCGTCCGGGACCGCTTCGGCAAGAAGCCGCTGTACTACGCCGTGCTGCACCGCGGCATCGTGTTCGGCAGCGAGCTCAAGTGCCTCCGCGCCGCCGGCGTGCCGCTCGATCTCGACGAGGACGCGCTGCGGCTGTACTTCCGCTTCGCCTACATCCCCGATCCGCGCAGCCCGTTCCGCGCCATCGCCAAGCTCCCACCCGGAGGCTGGCTGACCTATTCGCACGACGGCGCCGTGCGCCAGGGCCGTTACTGGCGCCTGCCCGCGCCGGCTGCGACCGAGGCGCCCGGCCTCGACCGCGAGGCCATGCGGCAGCGCCTCCGCGAGGTCTTCGACGAGAGCGTGCGCCTGCGCATGATCGCCGACGTGCCGCTCGGCGCGTTCCTCAGCGGCGGCATCGACTCGAGTTCCGTCGTTGCCTCCATGGCGCTGCAATCGAGCGCCCCGGTGAAGACCTTCTCGATCGGCTTCCGCGAGGACGCCTTCAACGAGCTGCCCCACGCGCGTCTGGTCGCCGAAAAATACCGCACCGAGCATCACGAGATCGTCCTCGACCCCGATGTCGTCTCGCTTGTCCCCAGCCTGGTGCGCTACTTCGACGAGCCGTTCGCCGACGATTCGTCGATCCCGACGTTCCTCGTCAGCCAGTTCGCCGCGCGGCACGTGAAGGTGGCGCTCACCGGCGATGGCGGCGACGAGTTGTTCGCCGGATACGATGCGCCGTTGTTCGTCCAGCGGCTGGGCTGGCTCGACAAAGTCCCGGTCCCGCTCCGCCGCGCTCTTGGCGCGCTCGCCGATCTTCTCCCGTATTCGGCCTACGGAAAAAACCGCCTCCGCGCCATGAGCCGCCGCACGCCGCTCGAGCGCTACTTCGAATCGAGCTACGCACCTTACTATCTCCGCCGCGGCCTGCTCGCGCCGCACTGGATGAGCCCCGACGACGACTCGTCGCTTCGCCGCACGTTTCCCGATGGCCTGCTCGCGGGCGACGCGGACATCGTCGCCCAGGCGCTGTACTTTGAAGCGGCCGTCAAGCTTCCCGGCGACATCCTGGTCAAGGTGGACCGCATGTCGATGGCGTGTTCGCTCGAGGTGCGCAGCCCGATGCTCGATCACGAACTGGCCGCGCTCGCCGCGCGCATTCCCTATGCCTGGAACATGCGCGAGGGCCGTGGCAAACGGTTTCTCGTCGACGCGCTCGCCGATCGTCTGCCTCCCGAGCTCCCTGGTTTACCCAAGAAGGGCTTCGCGCTGCCGCTGCCCGTGTGGTTCCGCGGTCCGCTGCGCGAGATGTTGCACGATCACCTTGAAAGCGCGTCCTTCCGCGCCCGCGGCTTCACGTCGCCGGCCTTCGTCTCGCGCCTCATCGCCGAGCACGAGAGCGGCCGCCGCGATAACAGCTACTGGCTCTGGATGCTGCTGATGCTCGAGCTCTGGTTCCGCGAATGGCTCGAGCCGGACGCCGCCGATCTCGAACGCTCGGGCGTCGAGACGTCGCTCGAGAGCTGAGCCGCTTCCCGGCGAATCTCCCCTTTCGACAGGATGGTCCCGCGCACTCCCCGCCGCTACTCTGAATGGGTAAGGCGCGAATGGCCCGGGTCAGCAACCGGCGCCGCGATTTTCCTTCGTGCCGCACTTCGAGAGGAGACCCGCATGGCCGATTTCCATCAGACCGGAATTGTCACCACGCTGCACCGCTTCGGCGCCCAGTCCAGCCTCCGCGCCGAGGCCGAACTAGGCTGCTACGCCGCCACGCGCCCAGCCGCGCTGGCTCTGCCCGCCCTGTACTCCGAGTTCGAACACCCCGCCATGCGGGGCATCGCCAACGAGCTGCGCGGCCAGCGCTACCTGCATCGCATCGTCGTCGCGCTCGGCCGCGCCACCGACACGCAGTACCGGCACGCCCGCTCGTTCTTCACCGGCTTCGAGACGCCGGTGACCTTCGTGCAGGTGGACCACCCGAAGATCGCCGCGCTGCTCGAAGGGCTCGAATCCCACGGCCTGAGCGCCGGAGCGCCAGGCAAAGGGCGCGCCTGCTGGCTCGCGGCCGGCTATCTTCTCGCCCGCGCGCAGGCGCACTCGGTCGCCTTCCACGATTGCGACATCCGCAACTACAGCCGTTCGCTCGTGTCCCGGCTTTGCTATCCGCTCGCGCATCCGGGCCTCGAGTTCGAATATGCGAAGGGGTATTACGCCCGCGTCTCGAACGAGCTTCACGGCCGCGTCACGCGCTTGTTCTTCACGCCGCTCGTGCGCGCGCTGCGCGGCCTCGAGCCCGGCCTGGCTTTCTTCGAATATCTCGACAGCTTCCGCTACGCGCTGGCGGGCGAATTCGCCATGTCCGCCCCGCTCGCGCGGACGAGCCGCTTCTCCTCCGGCTGGGCGCTCGAGGTCGGCCTGCTCGCCGAAGCCTGGCGCCACTGCGGCGCGCGCCGCGTCTGCCAGATCGACATCAGCGATAACTACGAGCACAAGCACCAGGACCTGTCCCCCGCCGACGCGTCGAAGGGCCTGCGCCGCATGAGCGCCGAGATCGCCCGCGCGCTGCTCGATATCGCCGCCGCCGAAGGCTTCGCCCTCACGCCCGCCGCCCGGCGCGTGCTCGAGGCGCGCTACCTCGAACTCGCCCGCGAAGCCGTGCGCCGCTACGAAGCCGACGCGCTCTGCAATGCGCTCGACTACAGCCGCCACGCCGAGGAGTCCGCCGTCCGGACCTTCTCGCTCAGCCTGCGCGACGCCTGCGCCGCCGATCCGTCCCAGGCCGCCGGCCTTCCCTCCTGGGCCACCGTGCTTTCCGCCGACCCTCAGTTCTTCGACCGGCTTCTCGACGCCGTCGCCGAGACCGACGCCTGCCGGCCCGTAATGGTCCCCGCCTGGCGGCCGCGGTCCGCCGCCGCCGTGGCAAGCCACGTGCAGTGAGGTATGGCCGTAAACGATTTTGCCGGACCCGCGCAAGCCTCCGGCGGCGCTCTCCGCCACCGCTCATCCGGCGGAGAGCGTCCTTTTGTCGCTCGCCACCGGGCGGCCCATGCGCGCACAATGGTGGATGGCATGCGCCTCCCGTCCTGGCTGGTTCTCACGATCGCCTTCGGAAGCCTGCTCGCGCTCATCTGCGTCTCCGAGCTCGCCGACATCCGCCGCTCGCGCCAGGTCTACGCGCGGCTGATCGAGCTGAACGACGCTTACCGCCGTAACGAAGCCTGCCTCTACCGGATCCGCTCCGGCGTCAGCGAATCGAGCCTGTACGTTCGCGATTACCTGCTGGACCCCACGTACCTGCGCGACGAATACTACCGCGGCGAACTGCGCGGCTTCCGCGAGAGCACTTCGCGCCAGCTCGACGAAGTGCGGCGGCTCAGCGGCCCGGAAAACGCCGGCCGCATCGAGGAGCTGACCGCCGAAGTCAACGCCTACTGGGATTCGCTCCGGCCGGTGTTCCAGTGGACGCCCGTGCAAAAACGCGCCATGAGCTACATTTTTTTGCGCAATCACGTCATGCCGCGCCGCGATAGCGTGCTGACGCTGGTCGACCGGCTCGAGGCGTTGAACAAAAGCGGGCTCGACAGCCAGAAGCGCGACATCGCCCAAAGCGAGCGCGATTTCAAGGATTTCGCCAAGCGAACCCTCGCCGTGGCCGAGGCGCTCGGGCTGCTGATCGCTCTTGCCTGCGTGTATCTCGTGCTGACGCTCGAACGGCGCTCCAGCCGCCAGCGCCGCCGCGCCGAGCAGGCCGAAGCCGAGCTCCGCTGCCTGTCGAGCCAGATCGTCCGCGCGCAGGAGGCCGAGCGCAAGGCGATCAGCCGCGAGCTGCACGACCAGGTAGGTCAGGCGCTAACCGGCCTGCGCATGGAATTCCGCATGCTCGCCCGCCTGCACGAGGCCCCGAAGGACCGGTTCGTCGCGCGCGTCGAGGAAGGCAAGCTGCTGCTCGACCGCACCCTGCAGGCGGTCCGCGACATCGCCATGGGCCTGCGTCCGTCCATGCTCGACGACCTCGGCCTCGGCGCCGCCCTCGAGTGGCAGGCGCGCGACTTCTCCCGCCGCTACGACATCCCGGTGACGCTCGAAGCCGGCGACGCGCTCGACGAGCTTCCCGACCAGCTTCGCACCAACGTCTTTCGCATCGTGCAGGAAGCGCTCACCAACTGCGCGCGGCACGCCCGCGCCTCGAGCGTGCGCGTGACGCTCGAACGCCAGGGCGCCGCGCTGCGTTTGATCGTCGAGGACGATGGCGTGGGCCTCGCCGGAGCGCCGGCGCGCCGGGGCGGCCTCGGATTGGCGGGCATGCAGGAGCGCGCCCGCGAGCTCGGCGGCCGGATCGAGTTCGGCGCGCGGCCCGGAGGCGGTACGCGCATCGAGGTCCGCATTCCCGAGCCGCGGCCCCTCCCGGCGCCGGCCGGAGCGACGGCATGAGTTCGCTCTCCGTCGTGCTGGCCGACGACCACGGCATCGTCCGCACCGGGCTGCGCGCCGTGCTCGAGGAAGACGGCCATCGCGTCGTCGCCGAAGCGTCGAACGGCCGCGACGCCGTGCGGCTCTGCGCCGAACACCAGCCCGACGCCGCCGTCATCGACATCGCCATGCCGCAGTTGAACGGCATCGAAGCCGCCGCGCAAATTCGCAAGGCCAGCCCTTCCACCCGCGTCCTCATGCTCAGCATGTACTCGGACGAAACCTACATCCTGCGCGCGCTCACCGCCGGCGCCAAGGCCTATCTGCTCAAGGACACCGCGGGCGAGGACCTGGTTCCCGCCCTGCGCGCCGCCGCGCTCGGCAAATCGTACTTCAGCCCCGCCATCGCCAAAGCGCTGCTCGAAGACTACGTGCGATTCCTCCGCCAGCGCAAGCTCGAGGATACTTATGACCTGCTCACCGAGCGCGAGCGCGAGATCCTCCAGCTTCTCGCCGAAGGCAACGCGAACAAGGACGTCGCCAATCTTCTGAACCTGAGCCTGTCGACGGTCGAAACCCACCGCACGAACCTCATGCAGAAGCTCAACCTGCACAGCACCGCCGGCATCGTGCTGTACGCGGTGCGCAAGAAGATCATCTGCGCGCCCGAGTGACTTAAGGCCGGCCGGCTTCGCCCCGCGGCGCGTTTTCTACTTTACATCGCAAAGTACTTATGATATTATCGTTCCATGGCCTCGATCCGCCCGATCCGCCCCGCCCCGCCCCACCCCCCCGGCAGGCTCCACAACTGACGCGGCGCGGCCCACCCCGCGGGACGGGGACGGAGCGGAGCTGGGCCTGACATATAAATACGGGGGGGG
>VFSW01000635.1_pt1 | contig 51896 bp, 47 predicted proteins | sample 5358111 | NCBI WGS metagenome assembly VFSW01 (sample SAMN11554181, study PRJNA540505) | mine drainage metagenome | isolation source: sediment from site ElyBrook_90M | place: USA: Ely Copper Mine, Vershire, VT | collected 2017 | reverse complement strand
CTATTGGCTCCCTTTTCCTCCGCCCCAGTGGTCCCCTTTTACTGCGCCCTTGACAAAGGCCAGAACTCGCTCGATGCAAAGGTAGAGCAACGCCTGATTGAGGAGAGAGGACGCATTAAGCAAGAAGAAGCACAACGAGCACGTACGTTGTTGGCCCATGACTTCCAGGAGAAGGACAAGGAGCTCAGCGAACTGCGTGAGGTGCTGAATGAGCGGACGAAGAAGTTGACCGAGGCTCAGTCAGCTCAGGTCGAGCTGAAGCGCAAAGAGCGGGAACTGGAAGACGCAAAGCGTGAAGTGGAGTTGATGGTGGAAACCAAGGTCCAGGAGTCGCTTGCCGCCATTCGTAAGAACGCCCAGAGAGAAGCCGAGGACCGTCTGAAGCTGAAAGTCGCGGAGAAAGAAGAGCTCATTACCCAGATGCAGCACCAGATCGAAGAACTGAAGCAGAAGGCCGAACAGGGATCACAGCAGATCCAAGGCGAAGTTCAGGAGCTGGAGCTGGAATCCGTGCTGAAAGACAAGTTCCCCACTGACCAGATCCAACCCGTGCCCAAGGGTCAGTGCGGAGCAGATGTCATACAAGTTGTGATTAGCCCAACCGGCGTGAAATGTGGAACCGTCGTGTGGGAGTCTAAGCGCACCAAGAACTGGAGCCCAGGATGGTTGACTAAGCTTAGGGACGACCAGCGCGCGGTTAGGGCTGACGCTGCAATCCTGGTTTCACGCGTATTGCCCGAGCAGGTTAGTTCGTTTGACCTGATGGATGGCATCTGGGTTACGGAGCTGCGGTGTGCGATTCAGTTGCGGTAGCTATACGCCAGTTGCTGATTGAGCTTGAATCCGCTCGCAAGGTGGGCGAAGGGCAACAGACGAAGATGGGGTTGGTTTACCACTACCTGACCGGCCCGCGCTTCAGAAATCGTATCAACGCCATCGTCGAGAAGTTCGTCGAGATGAAGGATGACCTGGACCGTGAACGGAGAAGTACGACTCGGATGTGGGCAAAACGCGAAGAGCAGATCCATGGCGTCATCGAGACCACCGCTGGCCTGTATGGGGATTTACAAGGAATTGCCGGCAAATCGCTGCAGGAAATCGAGGCGCTCGAAGCTAGAATGCTGCCTGCGCCGAAGGACTCGCACAAAGCCCTGAAGTCTTGAGGAATCCCAATACGCTGCGTGGGACGCCTGCACACCGGCATCTCCGGCCGAATCAGATTCATGGAGCGAAGGCATCGTTGGCGCGACGACCAGAGCTTTCAGATTTCTTCGTCCGCTGGCGTAGCGCGTCCAGTTCGCTATGCAGCAGTATCTGAGTTGTCAATTCCGTCGATCAAAAATCGACACCTTCGGTGGGAAGTGCTGCACAACTGCTGCACAGAACCCCCTCCGGAACCCCCCGAAAGGCCCCGGAACGACCTTCAAACCACCTTAACAATCAACAACATACCGCAAGCTGGGTGCTTTCGTAATCGACAGGTCATCGGTTCAAGTCCGATCGTCGGCTCCAGATTTCAAAGAACTTAGACGCTCGCCTGAGCGCCCGGTTTTTGAGTTGGCCCAACAGTTGGCCCAACGCCGACACCGGTTGTCTCATTCCGGCGATTGATCACGCGACGCACAGCCTCCACATACTCAGGATGCTGGTATCTCATCATCATCCGCGCACTGCCATGTCCCATTGCTTTCATCGTTACCGCCGGGTTCTTAGTTTCTTCCAGAACCGTGGTCCCGAATGTGTGGCGGGCCGAGTACAGCACAACGGTCGAGGGCAGACCAGCCTTCTTCCGCGCAAGGGCAAATAGTTTCCGGTTGGCACAGCACGACCCCACGATTGCCTCCGCACGCATGGTGTGGAGCGGCCCGGATTTAGGCAAAAAACCACCAGAACGTAGCGATTGCGGCCCGAGCCGACGCCGCGATTCGACACCTACGAGTCCCCTTTCTTAGGCAGATTCAGGTTGACTTCGAGATCTTTCAGATCCTGACGCATCTGCTTGAGCTTATCTGGCTCAATCAGGGGCCCGAATTGTGCGGAGATGATGTCCAACTCCACCTTGCGTGACCTGGCAAGGAGTTGCACGAGTAGTTGCATTTGCGAAGATGCTTCATCGAAGCCTTGTGCCGCCTCAGATAGCGCGCGAAGGCGTTCAATATCGCGCAGTCCTAAGCGTTCGATTCGTTCCTCGATCCGCGTTGCGGCGGCGCCCAGCGAACTCTGTAGGTTGCCAGAAGAATGGAGTTCGAACGTTGCTGCGGAAACGCCAGCTAGATCGGAAGGCAATTTGAGCTGAGCCGTTCGGTCATAAATGATGAACGTTCGGTCTCGTCCGAGGCCACCCATGAACAAGCCGAGCTCAAACAAAACGTTGTCCCTTGGGGCGGGGCCGTCCAAATTGCGACTCGAGACGAGGTCGTCAGGCGTGAGAACGAGGATCGCAAAGTCGAACTGGTCTATCGCACCCACGAGCGACTCGAGCGTACCTTGACTTAACCCGAAAATCCCTTGGCTCCAAATAGTAACTTCGCACGCTTGATCGAGGAGTAGCTGTATCGCCTTAGCGATTTTCAGGCCTTCAGAGGAAGAGCCGATGAATACAGAGGGGCGATTACGTGAATTACGTGCCATCGTTCATGATCTTAACCCTTAAGCTGGCTGAATATCTAGCGCCTACGCCACGCCATGCTCCTCATATTTCAGTTGACTCCGTTGGATCCAACGCGATGTCAAGTTGAAGTCAGAGATTGCTCCCTGCCGCCAGAAAACAAATCAAGGTGCATCTCGATTTCCTCAAGGGAATAAGCAAATCGTTTCCGACCGTGTTTTTTCCTTTCGGAACACTGACACCGCGGATGGGATTGTGGTCAACGACGCCGACTCTCTTAGAATGCGTGAAAATGGCTGAGAGTGTCACCTTGATGATGCGATAACCGGCGGTCCAGTGCTAGTCTTTCTGTAGCCGCCCCCAGTATAATGACCAGACTGTTCGAAAAAGTCGATACAGGATTAAGACCGTGACTGATCCCCCCGAAGCATTCCTTAGTTACACCAGATTGGACGACGAGTATTTTGGCGGTGCGATTACGTCATTGAGGCGCTTGCTGGAACTTGGAGTTCAGGTGGTCACCGGCGATCGAACTTTCAACATTTTCCAAGACATCGACGGCATCGAATTCGGTCAAAAGTGGAAGAAACGGCTCACTGAAGCTATTTCGACATCCAGGTTCCTCATACCAATCGTCACCCCGCTTTTTTTCAAGAGTGATCCCTGTCGTGATGAGTTGAAGCAGTTCATAGAGCATGAGAAGAGTCTCGGCCGAGACGACCTCATTCTCCCCATCTACTTCGTGACCGCGCCGGTGCTCGAACGGCCGGAATTGCTCAAGGATGATACGCTTGCCTCCGAAATCGGCAGCCGGCAGCGATATGACTGGCGTGTTCAGGCAGACCTGCCGCCCAACGACCCGCAGATTCGTTGTGCCGTTCGAGAGCTTGCCGAGAAGATCGCCACGGCCATCGCACGCACCTCAGGTCCAGTTCCCGCTCCGGCATCATCCAGGCGCGGCGACAGAGCCGACGATGCGGAGGCTTCCAAACTAGTCAAGAGTCTGGGACCGGCAAGGGAGACAAAAAAGCCTCAAAAACTCGTTTTGTGGGTAGATGACAGGCCGGACAACAACATCATTGAGCGTCGCTCGATGGCGGCCTACAACATCGATTTCGTGCTGGCCCAGTCGACGGGTCAGGCCTTGGCAGAGCTGAGGAAACGACGGTTCGACGCGATCATCAGCGATATGGGCAGACCTCCCGATTCGCGAGCCGGTTACACTCTGCTGGAAGCGCTGCGAGGCAGCGGGGATCAGACTCCCTATTTCATCTACGCTGGCTCAAAGGACCCCGCGCATGTGCGCGAAGCGCGCAGCCGCGGTGCTCAGGGCACCACGAACATGGGCGACGAACTGCTCCAAATGGTGCTGAGGGGCCTGAATGTGTGATCCACATAGCAAATTGACAGACGCTCGTGTTTCGCATGGTTTCATGGAAAGGCTGATGTCGCGCCGTCGGCTCGACCGGACTCCTGCGCACCACGCGGTGATTACCGTTACGTTTCGGGACGGCGATGAGGGACTGAAGACGCGTGTTCTCGATTCGGGGTGGCGACGGGTGAGCCCTGGCCTTGCCAATCTTCAATTCGCGTTTGTTGACAGTGCCCCCGCCGACGCGCGCATTAGCATCCGGTCCGGAAATGGTCTTGGTCAACGATCGGAACGACGTGCCGCAATGTGCCGAATGGTCTCGCGCTAACGCGTGACTATTGTAATCGGAATTTGAGATACTCCGCGATGGCACTCTGGAATGTTGCACCCATCAGACAAACGAAGGATGAAAGTGGCAGATGTCTGATCCTCTCCTACAGCGTTACCAGCAATACTTTCGTCATCCAGATGACGACCACGACATACTTGAAGTTGGCGACAGGGCAGTTGCTTGCATCAACTTACGTCGTGCTCTTAGCTTTCTGGAAATCGAGTGCCGCATAGCCCCGGCTGACGAACACTTGTATGACGAGATGCTCAGAGAAGCGGTGAGCGCTTTCCAAGCCAAATACAGCCATCGGGTTACCGATGGCCTCGTGGGCCCAGGCACTCGCGAGCGCCTCGTGTCGGAGCTATTACACAAGTTTTCGCCTTCGATTTTTGCTCGGTTGCGACGCCCCGAGGCATGGAGTCGTCCCTCAGTGTTCATCAGCTACGCCACTGCCGACCGCGAACGAGTCAACAAGGTTGATCAGTGGTTACGCGATCACGGATTGCGCGTCGTTCGAGACTGTCAGTTTTTTGTTGCTGGAACCACAATACAAGAGAACATTGTTCGGGCACTCGCCGACTCGGACAAGATTCTTGCCGTGCTTTCGAGTCATTCGCGCGACCGAGACTGGCCCCGACTCGAAAGGGAACTAGCTGAGCAGGTCGAGGCGAAGCTCGGCGCGCCCGTTCTGGTCTACCTGTGTCTTGACGACGCGGCGCTGCCAGCGCACGATTCGACGCGATTGGCGATTCTTGTCAAGGGCAAGACTCTGAAGCAGGTTGGCGAGGAAATACTACATGCGGTCGCTGGCGTTCCAAAACCGCAATGGCAGTACGCCTACGACGAAGACGAACCGCTCTAAGCGGGGCCATAGCTCCGCATCTGGGAAGTCATGGCTGGCGACTTGAGATATTCTTCCCGCGTTACCGTGTGACCCGAGCGGCACCTGGCAGGATCACACCCTTAGTGGAACTTGACAGTATCGTGCCCGGCATCCCCGCTGCCACGTTGAGAAATCGAGTCTCGATATAAAACGCAATCTTGCCAATCGGCAAAATCCTGATTCAAGTCAAAACATCCCCCCAAATCCCAAGAGAAAGGAGCACTCCCGTGCGCAATGCAGGGCGTCCATCGCGGACTACGCGCATCTGTTGCACGGCGCGACTTCGACCGTGCCCCCCTCCGGCTTCGCTCAGAACATCACGCAAGCTTCGTTGACTTTCTCCTGCATGCGCAGCAATGCAGTGAGCTTAGCTTGCAGCCGGGGAGACTCAGGCGAGTTCTGGGCGTGCTTCGCTTGCATTGGGTTGTCCGCAGTCCGACGTCCTCGAGCCGGCGCTTCAAGGCGATGCCAAGGCCCACGATCAGGATGACAGCCGTAATGTCGAGCCCGTGAAAAAGCAGGAACCCGATCACGCCCTCGATGGCGAAGCGAAACATCGGAAGCCCGAAGAACCAGAGCTGATAGTGGTCTGTCCCGGCCAATGTGAAGCGTAGCCAGCCAAAGGTAAGGGGAAAGATTATACAGCAGGAAAGAATCACGCCCTAAGAGATGCACATGTGCATCAGCCAGCGACGGCTACAATAGTCGGTATGGGTATGGCGTCTATGAGAATGGTTCGTACAGCATGCTTGACGCCGTCTTGTCGCAAGTTCTTGGCTTCCCAGTCGATTCGCCAAGATGACTGAAAAGGTTAGCGGATGAATGGGGGCGCTCGTATTCATTGGTCGAAGCAATCGGTGAAGCGAGCACTGTTTCACTTGTATTCCATGATCAATTGCCGCAGCCTGTTTCAAGATAGTTTCTGATCGAGAAGGACACCTAAATGCCTGCGAGCAACTTCGAACAGCACCGCACACAACGTATTGGTTGGCTGCGGGCGGCAGTACTGGGAGCGAATGATGGCATCCTCTCAACGTCGAGTCTGGTGCTTGGTGTCGCCGCTGCCCATGCGAATCACCGCAGCACATTGGTCGCCGGAGTAGCCGCCCTGGTGGCTGGAGCAATGTCGATGGCCGCCGGTGAGTACGTGTCGGTCCACTCGCAGTCCGATACCGAACAGGCCGACCTCAAACGCGAGCGCACGGAGCTCAAGGCAGATGACAAGGGCGAACACAAGGAACTGCAGGCAATCTATGTCGAGCGTGGACTTGAGCCTTCGCTCGCAAAGCAGGTTGCCGAGCAACTGATGGCACACGATGCCTTAGGAGCGCATGCCCGCGACGAACTCGGCATCTCCGAGACGCTGCGTGCGCGTCCGCTTCAGGCGGCATGGGCATCGGCTGGCAGCTTTGCCATCGGCGCAGTTCTGCCCCTGTTGGTTACCGCGCTGTCTCCGGAGGCCTTGCTGATACCTCTTGTGGCTGGGACTTCACTGTTGTTCCTCGTGCTTCTGGGAGGGCTAGCCGCTCACGCAGGGGGCGCAAGAGTCATGATGGGCGCAATCCGCGTGACCTTTTGGGGTGCGCTGGCTATGGCTGTGACCGCAGGCGTCGGCTGGCTATTTGGAACTGTTGCTTGAGCCGCGAATCGCTGTCATGCAGGCGTTTTTTTTCGTCCTCAATGGGATCCCTGAAGTGTGTAATTGTGACCATACATAGTCCTCCTGCCTAGGCTACAGTTGATTTACCTACCGCGCCCATGCGTTCGACAGCTTGGCCGTCGCGGACCAGAGGCGAGAGCCTCCGCGAAAGGCGAAACCCCTTGCTGCGCGCATATCCCCGCAAAATACCGATGAGTATCCTGGTCGCGATCTTTCTGGTTCGTTGTGCGTCCGCCCAGGAGATGAGTGCAATCCCTGCTCAAGTAATCATTCCAGACCGAACCCCCATCGAGCTTCAACTTGCCGAAAGTGTTTCATCTGCTCACGCCCGCGCCGGGGACCGCCTGGACTTTGTCGTGGTGAGAGATGTAAGCATCCATGGTTTCACCGTGATTCCGGCCGGAACCAATGCCAGCGGCACCGTCACTGGAGTCAAGGGTAAACGGCTCCTGGGATTTGGTGGCAACCTAGCAGTAAAGCTTGATTATGTAGAGTTGGCCAACGGCGATCGCATTTGGTTGCGTGGAGGCACGTACGTCAAAGGACGTTCCCGCACCAAACTGATGGCAGCCGCGATGGTCGCTACGGGACTGGTCTTTCTACCGGCTGCGCCGGTTTTCCTTCTTACCCGTGGCCACGACGTCACGGTCTTAAAGAGCACCGAAATCATAGCCCACGTAGACGGTGCGACCTCGGTAACGCCGGTAGGGCTACAGAATTCGTTCGAAAGCTCTTCTGATCTGGAACGGATGATGGAGTACCTGCCGCGGCGTGTATTCAATGGCGAGGGCCGCGAGGGCGACATGGTGAACCTCGTTTTTGTCGGCAGCCAGCAAGACTTGCAGAAAGCCTTCGAGCGCGGCGGCTGGGTCAAGACTGATAAATGGAAACCGATATTCGTCTGGCACTTGTTGTTGCACGGAACCAAAGATGCAAAGCTACCGATGAGCAGGTATTACTTATTCGGAAGAGTGCAGGACTTTTCGTATGCTTTGCCTGATCCGCATGCGATCGTCTCGCGGCGTCACCATCTTCGAATCTGGAAGACGGACTGCACGATTGACGGAATTCCAGTCTGGGCGGGTTCGGCTACCCATGATGTTGCCATTGAAATCGCGAAGCGGGGCCATTTGATCAGCCACCGGATTGATCCCGCCGTGGATGCCGAGCGCGATTTCGTCGGCTTCAACCTGACCGACACTCTGTCGGTTACCCGGCAGGCGTATGTGCATTCCGTGGATCCGGTGTTCCAAGCGCAAACTGTGTCCGGCCAAGGCTTTCACTCCGACAGCAGAATTCTTCTTCTGGATCTCCATGAAGATACTTCCAGCAAGGTCAGCACGGCCTATGGAACATTCGACACGAATGACTTTTTCCAGCGCAATGCCACCTTGTCTCATGGGGGTACTGAGCCCTAAGGGGTCACGCTTTGGCCAGGGTGCGGGATGCGATGGTCCGGGAACCACAGCAGTTTGAGTTTCTGGAGTCACGTTGCCAAAAGGATGGTGTTTGTATGAGCAGCGATGCGTCTGACGAGATGATGACCCTCTTGAAGGAACTGTCGGTTTACAAAGTTATGGATGAAGAATACCGTGACGGCTCCAGGAATCAGGCGGACATAGATGCCCATGAACAGCGCGGGCGAAGGCGCCACGAGATAGGGCAAGCAATGCAAGATCTTGCCGCCGAGAGCAAGAGCGGTCCGGCCCAGACCTCGGCGGATGAGACTCGACCTACTGCCGATTCCCGCTGAATCGAGAAGTTTTAGTCGGCCGTAAAGCACCGCTTACTTAGCAATCGGTTCAGATACCAGGATCCCAGTCTGTATCAGCAGCGACGGTGATTGCGCGCCTCCCCCGAACGGTCAATCTTGACGAGACGTTATCGTCTATTCCAGCGACAATGAAACTTGGCTCACGGGTCCCCGGACGCAGTTCAGAGGTGCAAAAGTTGGATTGGACCATGGTACGGTTCGCACGACAAGGCATCTATCGCAGCCGGTAGAACAATGCAAATATTAGACTTGTGCTCTCATACGAAGGTAGGCGGGCCGGTGCGGTGCGACGGGAAGAAGATAGCCTCACAGCATTGTTGTGACTGCGGCGCACAGCGGATTGACATACTTCAAGCCAGCATCCGAAAGGGCCCCTGGAAACGTCCGCGGCTGTGCTCCACTTATCCTTCCCAAGTTGCTTTGTCCTCAGATGTACCGAGTCGATCGGCACTGCCGACAGCGACTAGCCATGCCGTAGTGTGGTTGCCTGCGGCAAGCCTCTGCACGATCCAATCGGCGAGATGTGAGCAGATATGAACATACTTGCATGACAGCGCCGGTCTAAACTAGCACTCTAGAGGCAACAACCTCTCTCGAGCTGTGCACGCGCATTATCTGGCGCAAACCGGAAACCGGCTCGAGCAAGAACTGGAAAGTAGGAAAAAAATGCCGTTACTTCACGTTGTAGTGGTGCTGATTGTAGTCGGAGTTCTTCTGTGGCTAGTCGACCGCTTCATCCCCATGCAAGGCTCCATTAAGTCAATTCTGAACGGTGTGGTTGTTATAGCCGTGGTGTTGTGGCTGCTGAATATCTTCGGGCTACTTCATTCGCTATCGAGTATTCATATCGGCAACCCATAGCGGAGGCATGTGATGTACCGCAGGGCTCTCCACTCGGGGACACGCAAAACTGCGCCCGATGACTGAAATATAACGCAGAGTCGCCATTGATAGTGGAACGAGTATGGGAGACGCGAGGTGGTCCGCGTAGCAATGCAGTTTTTTAAAACCGCTGGCGATCGGCCCACCTACTACGGTACCTAAACCGCGAGAACGGCACCGCGAACTTTTCCCAAGCTGTTCACAATTGACCACGATGCCGTGTTTCCTTGCAACGAAGTGCCGGCATTCGCAGGGAGTGATCAGTTGTTCGTGAAGCGAGGAATGGGAGCGCGATTGTCGTCTTTCCCGTCCCCAGGGATCGCCCTCAATAAGGTAGAGATGACTGGAGGCGAGGCCGCCCCCTAGAACGTCATCAAGGCTGGTGACCCCGGTCGCCAACAGGTCCTTGGCTGCCGGACCTCTCGAAGTTGCACAGGGCTGTACGGTTTCCACGATCGGGAGCGGTGGTGGTGTTCTCTGTGATGTTTGGACCCACGAGGAACTGTTCTCCCTCACTACGATCAGATTTTTGGCGCAGGAATGCTAGCTGTTTTCGCCCGTTTGGGAGAGGTCACGTCTCGCGAGAAGTCGATGATGTATCTGACTGTTGTGCCGCAGAAAAGGCAATCGGTTTCTTGCACCTCCTGCAGGTTTTCGTGTAAGACACTAAGCGGGAAGGATCGCAGGCAGTCTGTGCACGTAACGACGATGAACGGAACCCCGTTCGAGTCATGACCGTTCCTCGGAATCCATACCGGCGCGGAATGGGAATGACGCTCACGAATGACCTCCATTGGACTTTCCAGAAGGTCGGCGACCATCTTCAGAAACATGGAGGGACTAGCGCCCTTGGGGAAAAAGCCATCGGCTATGACCCCACCGGGGATGGTGTCCCCGGAGATATAGGCCCCGCTGCTTGCGACCACAGGGATCTCTGGGAACCTGCGACGCAGAACTGACAGAAACTCAAATCCTGACATTTCGGGCATGTTCAGGTCAGAGACGATAAGGTTTGGAACGTCGTGAGACTTCAGTTGCAACAATGCGTCGAATCCATGCCGCGCAAGGCTGACGTCGTAGCCTGATGCCCGAAGCAACAGAGCTCTCGTGTTTCGAACCTGTTCGTCATCATCGACGACCATGATTCGGGACTTTGACATAACCTCTCCTCGGAAGCAACAACTCCCATTACTAGACTGCCCCCGCCACAGCACCCTCTGTTCACAATGGACCACACGCCAAAAGCCGCCAGACCTGATGCGATCCCTTTGGGTGTAGTCGCTCGAATACCCATGACAACCCGTATGCAAATTCCGGGCCGCCTTTGATCAGACGGTTGAGCTCACCCTGCTCGGCTTCCGTCCAGGCTCACGGAGACTCTGATTAAGTCCGGTTTTTGAAGGGGACGGCCTTGAGGCCGTCCGTAGACACCGCAAAATCAATGCGGCTTTAGCCGCTGAGGGACCTTACTCGCACCGAATCAGAGTTTCCTCGGTTCCTTAATCAGTATCCTCTTCCGGCAGCTTCCAGTCTGGTCACTTTTGCACATCTGGCCGCGTTGCCGAAGTCCATCATTGAGATCATTCTCGGCAATCAAGATGACTGTTTATGCCGGCCGGAACGAATCCTACAGGTGTCGGATATCGATACAACACTCAAGAACGGAGTGCCCGGCGATTCATCGAGCGCCTTTCCTATCGGGTATCAACGCAATCGACGAGCATGTCCACCAGAATGGCTTTTCGCTGTTCGATCCCTGCTCGCATACCCTGCTGGATGTGGGACTCAGATCCCAGATTCACTGCGAGGAAAGCGATATTCATAATGAAGTCTTGAGGTCGTCGGGCTCATCTACTTGTTTGGCGGATGAAATGCGATGTCAATTATTACAGTGCAGGTCGAACCCAGGACCTTCGGGTGCAAAGGAGTTTTGTGTCTGGTTCTGAGCCAGTAGCAATCGCCGGGGTGACGGGGTACATCGGTGGCCGTCTTGCCCCTCATTTGCTCGAGCACGGTTATGCAATCCGTTGCCTGGTGCGTTCCCCGGCAAAACTGCAGAACCGCGCTTGGGCTACGGATCCAAACGTTCAAATCCGACTGGCAGACCTGGCTGACGAGAAGTCTCTGACCCACGAGTTGGAAGGATGTGAAGCAGCCTGTTACCTCGTCCATTCCATGATGTCTGCGGGATCGGACTACGCCGAGCACGATCGTCAATTGGCTTTGAGGTTCGCAGGCGCGGCCAGGAATGCCGGAGTCAAACGAATCATCTATCTCGGCGGACTGGGTGAGACCGGGCCGGATTTGAGTGAACATCTGTCATCGCGTCGCGAGGTGGAGGAAGCGCTTGCCTCAACTGGCGTGCCCGTCACGGTGCTGCGCGCGGCCATGATCATAGGTTCAGGCTCCGCCTCCTTCGAAATCCTGCGCTACCTGGTGGAGCGGTTGCCAATCATGGTGACCCCGAAATGGGTGAGCACCCCATGCCAGCCGATCGCAGTCAGAAATGTAATCGGGTACCTCGTCGGCGTCCTGCGAGTGCCGGAAACAGCGGGTGGCGTGTTCGACATTGGCGGCCCAGATATCTTTTGCTATCGCGACATCATGCGCATCATGGCGGAAGAGTTGGGAGTGCGCCGTCGGCTCATTATTCCTGTGCCCGTATTGACACCACGTTTGAGTTCTTACTGGATCCAGTTGATCACGCCTCTCAGCAACACCATCGCGAGCCCGTTGGCGGAAGGCCTTAAGAATCCAGTGGTCTGCCGGGAGAATCGCATCGCTGGTCTCATCCCGCAGGAACTTCTCGGCGTCCGCGAAGCCATACACGCAGCTCTCAACCAGATGGCTGAACACGGTGTCGAGACCAATTGGTCCATGGCTGGTCCCATTCCAGGTGACCCGGACTGGGCTGGAGGAACAGTCTTCCGTGACGTTCGGCAAATTGCGGTGGAAGCACCTGCGTGGGCGGTTTTTCGCGCTGTGTGTCGGGCTGGCGGTGGCAACGGGTGGTACGCCGCCGACATTCTGTGGAAGGTCCGCGGCTGGCTGGATCAGTTGGTTGGCGGCCCAGGTCTGCGGCGGGGCCGGAGGGATTCAGAGACGGTCGGCTATGGAGAGGCGCTGGACTTCTGGCGCGTCGTGGGTTTCGAGCGCGATTGCCGGTTGGCCTTGCGCGCCGAGATGAAGTTGCCAGGTGAGGCTCTTCTTGAGTTCCGGATTGAAGCGCTCAATGATCGCCAATGCGTTTTACGCCAGTCGGCACTATTTCGGCCGCGAGGCTTGTTCGGCTTGGCCTACTGGTACAGCGTGCTGCCCTTGCACGCCATCGTGTTCAGAGGCATGCTCAAAGGGATTTGCCGGGAAGCACTTAAGATTGCCACCGTTCTTCAGGGCTCACCAGCCTCCAGTGCCGGGGGCTAAGTCGCGGCCACATTCTTTAAGAGTTATCGAGCCCCAGCGCGATATCGTAGGTCTGTCGGCATGCATTACACACCGCGCGGTGCATGTCCCAGAAGGCCGCCGGTTTCGAATCTGGGTGCGCTCGGGCACTTCGAAGACATCACGATGCACCACTGCATCCAGGGCTGGACTGGAATCACGAATTGCCTTCTCGGGAAATCAAAATCTTCAAACTCGGGTTCGATTCCCGGTAGCGCTACCAATTATCGTCCCCTAAAGCCCGCAAAATGAGCCAGCTACTTTTACTCAGGAACAACTCTGGCGGATCGATGGCGCCTTTCGTGGTACATCGCTTGGGTCTGGCCGGTCAGCGCAAGACCATGTTCCGAGCCAGTACGCGCAGACTTCTTGTACTCTCCCCGAAAGGGCCTGCATCACCGCTGCATTTGACCTGCGTCACAGAATTTCCGCAAGCTTGGCGTTACAAGGATAGTAGGAAGTTCTTGGAGGTCGCCGGCAAGCGGCTGTGCCCACAGTTCCCTCCAGCCAGCGCCCTTTGGTTCGCGGCGCTGGCTGAGGGCAGGTCACAGCGGCGATTGGCCACGGCCCCGGCATAGCTTCCGCAAACGGCCCCACCGCGTGGGGAGAATGGTCGCTGCATGGCTGCTGCACAGCTCACACCCGTCGGAGTGGGTATTCAGAACATGCTCATCGCGACAGACTTTTCCCAGTATTCCAGGCCGGCCATCGATTTCGGCCTGCAGATTGCCAAAATCTATCGGGCGCACCCCCACATCGTCTTCGTCGTCCCCAGCGACGAATTCGTGCTAGCCGGTCCCAGCGCCTACGTTGCCGCCAAGGACGCGGCCGCTCGTGACCTTCAGGAGCTGAAGGCCGAGCTGGCCCGCAAGCGCGGTTGTATGGAAGGCCGCGACTATCACCTCTATCTGCTGGAAGGGCAAGTGGCCCAAGCCATCCTGGATTTTGGTCGCCGCAAGCAAATTGACCTCATCGTGATGGGGACGCATGGCCGTGGCGGTCTAGGCAAGGCGCTGATGGGTTCGGTGGCAGAGCGCGTCTTTCGCCGCTCGCCGGTGCCGGTGCTAACGCTCGGTCCTCACCTCCGCCGCTCGGTGCTGGACGACGTCGCCCGGAACATCCTGGTTGCGGCTGATTTTGCGCCTGCTTCCGCGCAGGCGGCGCAATTTGCGGCTGTCCTGGCTCGCGCAAACCAGGCCAAATTGACCCTGTTGCATATCGTGGATCCGAAGAAACTCGAACACATTCCGGACCGCGCCGCCGTCAGGCACGGCCTGGAGATGCAGTTGGCGGACTTGCTCGGACGAGCTAGCGAGGGCGTCCATTCCTCGGTTAGAGTCGAGACCGGCCAAGTGGTTCCTGCCGTCCTCCATGTCGAGAAGGAAGTTGGCGCCGACCTATTGGTGATCGGCGTCCGCCCGTCCAACGGGGTGCTGGATCGTTTGCTGTTTCCCCGTGCCTACGAACTGGTGTGCGAGTCGTCGTGCCCGGTGCTGACCCTCCGGGAAAACGTCTCCACTCCGCATAGCTGAATCACAAGTGAATCGGGAGGGTAAATGCTGAAGAAGAACGTGGTCGTCGAAGACGAGCCGGCCCCGGCCATCACTCCGAATCTAGTGTCCAAAATCAAGAAGGTGGACATGAAGCAGGCAGTTGTGGAGCGCTTCAAGGGATGCGCCGGCCCGGCCCCGGCGACGAGGTCGAAGAAGCGCTCGCCCTACTGGCAACCGGCTGATGATCAGTGCTAACCGGGATTATGCATGACGAATTGCAGGTTTTGAAGGGGCGGGGCTTTAGCCGTGCCGCAGAAGGCCGTTTTCGCTGAGGCTTTAGCCACTGAGGGATCTCACGCCTTGAAGCAACAAACTGCGAATTCCCTCAGAGGCTCAAGCCTGGCTCGGCCCGCAGGCTAATGCCCCAGATTTCTTGGTGCGTGAAATGGAGGTTGAACTGCCGATTCGAATGAACGCCCAACGAAGTTGCTTTTCCGCCGCCCTTCGGCGAGGTCTTGCGTCCCCGCTTGTGCTGTGCCGCTGAATCGCCTTTCGCGCAAGCCCATCCAATGCTCGAAGACGGTAAACTCATATAGGAACAGCACAAGCGCAATCATGCGAATTGGCATAACCTGTTATCCCACCTACGGCGGCAGTGGCGTGGTGGCCACCGAACTCGGACTGGAGCTGGCGCGCCGTGGGCATCAGGTGCATTTCATCTCCTACTCACAGCCCATCCGCCTGACGGAGCCGCAGCCCAACATTCACTATCACGAGGTTGAGGTATCCCGTTACCCCCTGTTCGAGTACCCGCCGTACGATTTGGCTCTGGCGACGAGCATGGCCGAGGTGGCTGAGATCTACGAGCTTGACCTGCTGCACGTTCACTACGCCATCCCCCATTCGGTAAGCGCGATGCTGGCGCGCCAGATGCTGGGCTGCGACCACACCCGGAACAGGCGGCGGCTGCCTTACGTCACCACCCTGCACGGCACCGACATCACGCTGGTGGGCGCTGACCCGTCCTACCTGCCCATCACCCGCTTCTCCATCGACCAGAGCGACGGCGTCACTTCGATTTCCAGCTACCTGAAGCAGAGGACCCTCGAGGTATTCGAGGTGCGGACTCCCATCGAGGTGATTCCCAACTTTGTCAATTGCGACATCTACGAGCGGACCGCGCAGATGCAACCGCGGCGCTCGGAATATGCGCGCGCCGATGAAAAAATTCTGGTCCACCTGTCAAATTTCCGGCCGGTAAAGCGCATTCCGGACGTGATCGAGATCTTCGATCGGGTGCAGAAGAAAATCCCCTCGCGGCTGCTGATGATCGGCGATGGGCCGGAGCGCTCGGGCGCGGAGTGGCTGGCGGTAAGAAAGGGAATTCACGACAAGGTGGATTTTCTGGGCAAGCAAGACCGCATTCACGAAAAGCTGGGAGTAGCTGACGTGATGTTGCTGCCCAGCCAGTTGGAGTCCTTCGGCCTGGCCGCTCTGGAAGCTATGGCATGTGAGGTCGTGCCCATCACAACCAACGAAGGCGGACTGCCGGAGGTCATCGATCACGGCCAGACTGGATTTCTTGCCGCTGTCGGCGATGTGGAGACGATGGCGAATTACGCCATCGAGATCCTGTCGGATGACGCAAGACTCAAGCGGATGGGCGAGCAAGCCCGGGCCAGCGCCCAGGCGCGTTTCTGCGCCAGCAAAATCATTCCGCTCTACGAAAAGTACTATCGCGCGGTGTTGGACCGTTCTTCGTAGATCGCGCCCACCACCGAGCCGCCCATCTCTTCGGCGTGCAGCATGGGTAGCGACAAGCGCACCAGGGTCCCCTGGTTGGCCTGGCTCTCAACCGTGATTTGCGCTGCATCGCCATACACCACTTGCAGCCGCTCGGTGACGTTTTGCATTCCGATGCCTGTGCCCGAAGGCGCACGCGTGCCTTCCGACGGCATGCCCACGCCATCGTCTTCCACCTCGATCACCAGGTAATGATCGGCCCGTCGGCTGCGGAGATAGATTGTGCCGCTCTCAACTTTGGACGAAAAGCCATGCTTCACGGCGTTTTCCACCAGCGGCTGCAGGATCATGTTGGGCACCAGGTCATCGAGCGACGCCACATCCAGCTCCTTCACCACTTTGAGCTTGTCCCGGCCAAAGCGGGCAACTTCGATATCGAGGTAGTCGTCAAGGAAGTCAAGCTCCTCGCGCAAAGGGACGAAGGAATCGCCCTTGCGCAGCAGGCGGCGGAGGATGTTGCCCAGCTTCACGATCATCTCTCGCGCCGAATCCGGGTCAGCGCGCACCAGAGACGAGATGGAATTCAGCGTATTGAAGAGAAAGTGCGGATTGATCTGGCTCTGCAGCGCCTCCATGCGCGCTTGCAGCAGCAGCCGCTCCTGCTGCTCCAGCTTCATCTCGATGCGAACGTTGTTCAGCACTTTCAGCGCGATAGCTACGGCCATCACCGTCCCGGCATAGATCGCCAGCGTTACCCAGAGGCTGTGTGACGTGAGCGCAAAAATGCGGCGCGGAAAAGCGCGATGCAATTGGATGCGGATAAATTCCAGGGCGAGGATCAGGAAGAAAAATGAGGTTTGCCAATCGATGAACGACTTGCGAATGCTGCGCCGGATCCACTGATAAATGCTGAGGTCGAACAGCGGCGAGAACGACCAGATGGCCTCGCGCTCCGGTGCGATATGGCGGAGAACGCCGGCGGAAAATCCGGCCAGCACATACATTGGCAGGGCAAGCCACTCGCCCAACACGACGGATGGCAGCGCTACCAGAATGCCGCCCAGCGTCCCAGCCAGAGGCCCGGCGATGACGCCTATAAGGATCGCACCTTCGAACGCGATATCTGCCGCCAGGAAATTGCGCACCCAGCCGCGCACCAGCACCCCCAGCGCGATCGGCGTCCCCACGATGAATATGATTTCGAGCTTCTCGGTGAGCGTGCGCTCTTCACGGAAGAGCAGCACGCGAAAACGCCGCGCGCGCACCAGCACGCTGCTGATCGCCGCCGCCACGCCGAGGCGGATCAGCAAAGTGACGAGAATGAGACGTTGGTCCAAAGTCAGTTGCCAGTGGCCGGTTGCCAGTGGCCAGTTGTCAGTTGCCAGCGGTCAGTTGTCAAATCGTCGGTTCGTCGGCAGCCTCGCCCCGAAAGAAAAGTGTCCTCCCGACCGAGGACTTTAGTCCGAGCGGAGAGACCTGCTGCTCGACGCCGTCGCAACAATCCCGCAAGCAGGAGTGACAGCGCCACTCATCCTAAGCTCTCCGCCGCTTCCGCGATTGCGTATTCTGCCCGCTCGCCGCTTGGCGCGCCGCCCTGGGCCATGTCGCGGTTGCCCCCGCCGCGCGTGCCCAGCGCCTGCACGGTTTGCTTCATCAGTGCGCCCATGTCCTTGCCAAGCCCGGGAGTCTGCGCGAAGACCAGCGAGGGCTGGGCGCCTCCACAAGCCAGCAGCGCCACAACGTGTCCGCCGCTGGGTGCACCGTTCCAGCCTTCTTTTGAGTCGGGCGGGGCGCCGCTCTTCGTCAGCTTCTGCGCCAGCAGCTTGATGAAGCTAAGATCGCGATCGGCGAAATACTGTACAACCAGCTTTTGCCCGCCGCGCTCCTGCGCCGATTGCAGGAATCGCTCCGCCTGCAATTCGGCAACTTCTTCCAGCAGCCGATGCTGCGCCTTCTGCGCGGCCCTAACCTCTTCCAGCGACTTGCGTATCTGTTGCGGGAGCTCGCGGAGGTGGGCGGAAAACAGCGCGGCTGAGTCGGTCAGTGTCTCGAAGTCCTGGCGCGCCGTCGCCACCGCCCGTAGCCCGCACACGAACTCAACCCGAACTCCCTGCCTCACCTTTTCGGTTTTGCGCAGCAGGATGGCGCCGATCTGCCCGGTACTGCGAACGTGTGTACCGCCGCAGGCGTTCAAATCGAAATCGCGCATGTCGACGAGGCGCAACTGGTCGCGTTCGGCAGCCGGAATTTTGCGCACGCCCAGGGTGCGCGCCTCGTCGGGCGTAGCGAAGCGAATCTCCACCGGGCGATCTTCCGCGATGACCTCATTCGAGAGCCGTTCCGCAGCAACCAACTGCTCCAGGCTGACGGAGCCCGTCGCCAGGTCGATGGTGCAACTTTCGTCGCCCATGTGAAACGACACGGTCGCAAAATCGTACAGCTTCTCGAAGGCTGCCGACAGCACATGTTGGCCGGAGTGCTGCTGCATGTGATCGCGACGCCGCTCAGCATCAATCGTGCCGCGCACCACCGCTCCGGGCTGCAGCGCGCAAGCATCGCCTTCGATGATGTGCTGCACCTCTCCCGTCTGCTCATCCTCGATGACATTGTGAACGCGGAATCGTCCCCCGCGGTTGGCGATAGGCAACACCTCCAGCCAGCCGGTGTCGAAGGTCTGGCCGCCGCTGGTCGGGTAGAAGGCCGAACGGTCGAGCGCGACGGCTCTCTTTCCTGAACCGCCGGCGCCAACCGACAGCACGCGCGCCTCGAACTCATGCAGAAAGGAATCGGTGTAGTAAAGGCGCTCGGTCAATCGTTCTCCTTTTGTAATTCGCGCGCGGCCTGGGCGTAATGCTCCAGCGTGGCCAGATCGAACAGCACGAAGCGCACTTCGCGCAGGTTATGTGCTTTCTTCAGCGCACCAGCGGCGCTGCTGACGGCCACACTCGCTGCCTGATCGACAGGGTATCGATAGGCTCCGGTGGAAATTGCCGGGAACGCGATTGCGGCAAGCTGCAACTCGTCCGCAATGCGAATCGACTCGCGATGACAGCTTGCGAGCGTTTCCCCTTCGGCGCGACGGCCGCCGCTCCAGAACGGACCGACGGTGTGAATTACGTATCGCGCCGGGAGTTTACCGGCACCGGTGGCAACAGCCTGTCCGGCCGGCAGGCTTCCGATGCGACCAACAATCTGCTTGCACTCTTCGAGAATCGCCGGGCCGCCTGCGCGATGAATCGCTCCATCCACGCCGCCTCCGCCCAACAAAGACGAATTCGCGGCATTCACGATCGCATCCGTCTCTTCGCGCGTGATGTCCCCCGGCCCGGCAATCACCAGCGCACGGTCACCGATACTCACGCGAAAAACCTCCGGACAGCTCATTTTCAAGATTCTACTGCGCCGCAGACCCGTTGGCCGGGGTAAGGTAGAGCTGGCCTTCAGGCCAGCGTCAAAGCCGCTTATCCTAGTCATTGAGCCGGCTTTTAGCCGGCGGCACAGCAGCGGGCCGTTGGACGGAGATTCAAACTGACCCACTGCTTGCATTTACCGTCCGCCGCATGGCTTCCTCCAGCGTTATCTTTGGCTGCCAGCCAGTCTCGAGACGAATGCGCCGCGTGTCGTACCAGCGATTCTGCAAAGCGCGCCGGAGCTGGTGCCGCGACAGACGCATGTCTCCCATCGGAAGCAGAGGGCGCAGCGCCTCCGCAAAAGGCGACGCCAGAAACAGCGGCCAGCCGGAACAGAAGCGGGCCGTCGAACCAGCCAGGACGCGCTTGAGTTCGTGATATTGTCCCAGCGTCAGATCATCGTCGTCCAGCACATTGAACTGCCGCAGGCCTGTGCCGGATTTCGCTACAGCTTGCATCGCCTCGATGAGGTTTTCGACGTAGTTCAGCGGAAACCGACACGTAGGATCGCCGAAGACGACGTCGGTCTTGCCGGCGCGAAATGCGAAGATGCCGATCGGAAGCTGTCTGCCAGGCCCGAAGATAATCCCTGGCCGAAGGATCACCGTCGGCAACCCGGTTCGTGTTGCGAAGGAACTGACGAGACGGTCGGCGGCAATCTTCGATTCCGCATAGGGATCGCGCAATTCCGGCCTGTCGTCAAAAGCAGTTTCTTCTTCAATCCGCTCCCCTGCTTTCACTGGGCCGTACACCCCGAGCGTGCTCGCATAAACGAACCGTCCAACGCCATGGCGCTCGCACGCCGCCAATACTCGTTCAGTGCCGCCGACATTCGCCTGGAAATAGTCCTTCCTTTTTCCTGGGGAACCTACTCTCGCGGCCAGATGATACACGGTATCCGCAGCGCTGACAGCTTGCGCGATGGATTCAGGATTGCTGAGATCGCCGACAACAATCTCCGCGCCCGCTCGCGCCAGTTCGTCCGCACGTCGCGAGCGACGCGCCAACACCCGCACGCTCTCGCCTTTGGCGAGCAGATCGCGCACCAGAAACCTTCCCAGAAATCCTGTACCGCCGGTCACGCAGATTCGCATGGTGCAGTCGTCAGTAGCCAGCTGCCAGTAGGCAGTAGCCAGTGGCCAGTGGCCAGTGGTCAGTTGCCCACTCCTGAGTCAACTCCAGTCAACCTGTTGCCCGATACAAAAACGATTACGGGAGCGGCTCTTAACTGGCACTGGCAACTGGCAACTGACTACTGACTACTGCCTGTGTTAGATTACACTTTCGTTTTTCAATCGAGGCGCGGCGCTGGAAGTGTAGCAACCCTTTGGCGCCATCCGAGTTTGCGTGGAGCAGGATAACCTCATCCTCCGAGAGACCAACCGTTGACCATTGCCGGCTACATCGTCCTGATGGTCGCCGCCATTCCCGGCATTTACTATCTGCTGGCGATCTACAGCGCCGCGCGCTACTTTCGCGTGGCGCGGCGCGAGAATCCGCCCAACACTGACTTCACGCCGCCCATCAGTTGCCTGAAGCCGATTCGCGGCCTCGACGACGACGCGTATGAGAATTACGCCAGCTTCTGCCGGCAGGATTATCCCGAGTACGAGATTGTCTTCTGTGTCGATCGCGACGATCCCGCGCTGCCGGTTCTGGAGAAGCTGATCACCGATTTTCCGCAGCGCCAGATTCGCCTGCTGTTCGGCTCCGGCCGTGACGCCATCAATGACAAGGTCGCCCGCCTGGTGCGGCTGGTCAGCGAGGCGAAGTACGATCTGCTGGTCATCACCGATGGCGACATCCGCGTTGGGCCGGACTACCTGCGCGCCGTAGCGCATCCCTTCCGCGATCCCAAAGTCGGCGGCGCGACTGCGCTGTACGTTTCCACGGAAGAGACGACCTTCGTGCAGGAGCTGCAGTCCATCGGCATGATCTCGGATTTCTTCGCGGGAATCCTTGTGGCCTGGCAGCTTGACGGCATCAAGTTCATGTTCGGCCAATCCATTGTCACCACCAAGCAGCGCATCGCAGGATTTGGCGGCTACGAAACCATCGAGAACCGCCCCGCCGACGATCTCAACGTGGGCCGCCTGGTTGCCGCCCAGGGATGCGAAGTCAAGCTGCTGCCCTACATCGTCAAGACGGTGGCGGATTTCCAGTCGCTGAAAGACCTGTTCTACAAGCGCGTGCGCTGGATGACCGTCATGCGCCTGATGCGCCGGCGCGGACATCAGGGGCTGATCTTTACCTGGGGCTTGATCTGGGCGCTCATCGCCGTAGCAGTGCATCCCACACAGGCCGTCGTGATTGGCTATCTGGGCAGCTACGCGGTTCTACGAGTGGTGCTAACCTGGCTGATCGGGATCCATGGCATGAAGCAGAAAGGCTTGTGGCCGAAGATGCTGTTGATCCCGCTGTGGGACCTGGTGGCCTTCCTAATCTGGATCGCCAGCTTCCCGCGCAAGACGATCCGCTGGCGGGGTTACGAGTATTACATTCGCGATGGGATTCTGGTGCCGGTGAATCCGGCGAATACGCCCCACGGGAAGTAAGCCGCGAGCCACGAGTTTCAAGCGTCTGGCTGAAGCACATGGGTGCAGTCTTTGGCATTGATGTGCGTGCCGAGCATTTGCCAATGATTGAAGAACAGGGGTGAGTCGAAGCTCGGGCTCGCGACTGGAAGCTGGAAACGCATCATGAGTAATCACAAGTGCAAAGTTGCCATTGCCGGCGCGGGAATTTACGGCGCAACCACGGCTATTCGTTTGGCCGAGCAAGGCCACGATGTCCATCTTTTCGATCCACTCGGCATTCTGAACGCCGCCTCCGGGATCAATCAGTTTCGCATCCATTCGGGCTATCACTATCCGCGCAGCCCGGAGACCATCCGCGAGACCATGGGGGCGCGTGCGGAATTCCTGCAAACCTTCGCCCCGGCGATTGTCCGCAACAGCCGGCACTATTATGCAATCCCGCTTGAAGGCTCGCAGACGCCGCCGGAGATGTTCGAACGCGTCATGGCTGAGTACAAGTTCTTCCTGCGTCCCTGCCGGCCGGGGTGGATGAACTTCGATTTCATTGACAAGTGCTACGAGGTCGAAGAGCAGATTTACGATCCGGAGATTCTGCGCGAATTGCTGGAGCGGCAGGTTCAGTCGCTCGACATCAATTTCCATAAGCAGGAATTCAAGCCGGAGATGCGGCCGGAATATGACTTCCTGGTGTGGGCGACCTACGGGCTGGGACCATCGCGCGGGCTGTTCAAGTCGGTGAAGTATCAGGTGGCGGAGAAGATCCTGATCCAGTTGCCGCCCGAACTGCGAGGCATCTCGCTCGTGGTCGTCGACGGGCCGTTCACCGCCTTCGATCCCTATGGCAGCTCGGAGCGCTCGCTGTGGGGCTCGGCCAAGCACACGAATCACTGGACCACCACCGATTCCAGCGAGCCCATTCCGGAGCAATTTCTTCCGCTGCTCAACGGCTCGCGGTTTGAGCCAATCTCCTGGACGCGCTTCGAGGCCATGCGGCAGGACGCGGCGCTCGCTGTGCCGGCATCGGCGGAGGCGAAATATCTGGGATCGCGCTTCACCATCCGCGTGGTGGAGAACAGCCCGAAAGATCGCAGGACTTTGTATGTGCAGGAAACTGCGCCGGGAGAGATTCATATCTTTTCGGGGAAAGTGGTGAGCGCGGTGAAAGCGGCGCGGCTGGTGTGCGAGCGAGTGGCTAGTGGCTAGTGGTCACTGGCCAGTTTCGAATCGTCATTACGGGCGCCCGCGTTTCCACCCAGAACGCGCAAATGCGGCGCGTTCCGGGGACCCCGGACAGGCGCGAGGATTCTGCTTTTCGCACGGAGAAGAAAAAACAGATCCCTCGTCGGCCTAAAGGCCTCCTCGTGATGACAAATCAAAAAGGGGAATGTGTCGACACGTCTGAAGTCGTGCCCTGACACGAGGCAACTTCCGGCATGGAGCCGCCAGTGCCCAGAGCTAATTGCTAACTGCTAATCCCCAGCCACTCGGGCAGCTTCTCCACCTCGCACCGCACGCCGACAAAGAATTGCCCAAACGCGGCATACACGGCGCTGACTTCGTCGAAGCGCATCTCGTAAATCAGCTTCTTGAACATCAGTGGATCGGCGGCGAACAGGTCGACGCCCCACTCCCAATCGTCGAAGCCGATCGAGCCGGTGATGATCTGCTGCACCTTGCCCGCATAGCGGCGGCCTACCATGCCGTGTGCTTCCATCTGCCGCTGGCGCTCTTCTATGGGCAGCGTGTACCAGTTCTTCTCTTCGCCGCGCTTGCGGTCCATGGGATAAAAGCACAAGTACCGGCTGTCGGGAATTTTGGGATAGAGCCGCGGGCGCATGGCCTGCCGCTGGCGCTCCATGGTTTCTTCCACTTCGCGGTTCCATTCTTCTGATAGCGGCACAATGCCGCGCTCGGCAAGTTGACGATAGAGCTTCACGCTGGATTCGTACAATCCCAGCTCGATCACCGAGAGATACGAGTGCATCGGCTCCAGATATTCCTGCAGAGCGGTGCGATTGATCTGCAACTCGGCCGCATTCAGCTCATCGAACGAGTCGCGGAAGTGCACCAGCAGCAAATCGCCCTTATGCCCGAGCAAGGAGTAGATGGCGCTTTGCCCGGACTTTTCCGGCGTTGACAACGCGGCGACAGCCTCATGCGCAATCTCCTGCTGGCGCGGCGGGCTGAGCTTGCGCCACTCCGGCCGGCGAAAGCGAAACATCTGATGGAGCACGCTCAACCCCTCAAGTGTGAGCGGAACCGCAGGAAGCTCGGTAGAGACAGTCTGTACCGCCGAATCACTGGAAGCCATGATGAAAACCCCGTTTGAAGAATGCGACGCTGGTTTGATTGTAAGGCAGCTCGAAGCTCATTTCCCGCTCAGCTCTCAGCCCAACTGTTTATAATCTCCTCTCGTCACCCAGGAGCCGAACTTTATGCCACGCGGTCTCATGCCCCGCCGGCCTTCGCGCAGCGGACGCCAGGACAAAGTTGCCAGCGGATTCGCGCGCGCCAAGGCACGCATCACGAAACCAACTCCCGTCCAAAACAAGCCGAAACTGGTGAAGCCCTCGACAAAATCGGCGCGCAAAGCCGACGCCTCCAAACGCTACAATCCCCTCGCGCCCGAGCGCACGGCCGAAATTCTAAGGCGGCTGGACGAGCGCTATCCCACCGCCACTTGCGCTCTGCATCATAACAGCGCCTGGGAGTTGCTGGTGGCAACGATTCTCTCGGCGCAATGTACAGACGCGCGCGTCAACATGGTTACTCCGGTCCTGTTCGAGAAGTATCCGACGCCCGATGCTTTCGCGAGTCTCAAGCCGGAAGAACTGGAAGACGACATCCGCTCCACCGGTTTCTTCCGCAACAAGTCGAAGTCGCTGGTAGGAGCAGCGCGCAAGCTCGTAACTGATTTCGGCGGCCAGGTGCCGCGCACTATGGACGAGCTGCTGCAGCTGCCCGGGGTGGCGCGCAAAACCGCCAACGTGGTGCTGGGCACCTGGTATAACATTGCCGACGGCGTGGTGGTCGATACTCACGTGCAACGCATTGCGCGCCGCCTGGAGCTGACGAAGCACCCGGACCCGGGCAAGATCGAACAGGACTTGATGCGAGTGATTCCGCGCGACAAGTGGATCATTTTCGCGCACCAGATCATCCTGCATGGCCGTGCGCTATGCCTGGCCCGCAGTCCCAAGTGTGCCGACTGCCCGCTGGAAAACCTGTGCCATGCCGCCGACAAAACTTGGAGTACCGTAGAAATTCACAAGTCGGCGAAGCTGTAGGCGCGTGATCGGTCGTCACCGTCGAACCAGGTATATTCCTGAAGCACGATCCCTATGCCGGCAACGCAGCGACGAGCCGTGGTTATCGGAGCCGGTCCCAATGGCCTGGCGGCTGCCATCGTCTTTGCGCAGGCAGGATGGCAGGTCGAGGTCTTTGAAGCTGAGCCTCAGCCTGGTGGTGGCGCGCGCACGCTGCCCTTGACCCTCCCAGGATTCCTGCACGACTTCGGCTCAGCCGTGCATCCCATGGCACTGGCTTCGCCGTTCTTCTCCACTCTGCCGCTTCGGGATTATGGGCTGGAGTGGATCCAGCCGCCCGCACCGGTGGCCCATCCGCTCGACGATGGCACGGCGGTGCTGCTTGAGCGCGACCTGCACGATGCTGAAGCCGCACTGGGGCAAGATGGCAAGCAATGGCGCCGGCTGTTCGGCCCTTTTGCCGAGCGCTGGAGTGAATTGGCGCCGCAGATCCTGCGGCCTGTGTCGCTGCTGCCGAAAAGCCCGTTTCTGCTGGCCCGGCTGGGTTTACTCGGATTTCCTTCGGCGACCTCGATTGCCCATATCTGGTTCCGCAATGCCAGAACCAAGGCGCTGTTCGCCGGCTTGGCGGCACATTCCATCCTGTCGCTGGAAGAGCCGCTCAGTTCAGCCTTTGGAATCATGCTGGGCGCCACGGCGCACGCTGTCGGCTGGCCGATCCCCCGCGGCGGCGCGCAGTCCATTACCAATTCGCTTTGCGGCCACCTCGCCAGCCTGGGCGGACAAGTGCATCTCTCGGCGCGAGTCGAAAATCTCGCGTCGCTAGGAAAATTCGATGTCGCGCTGTGCGACGTCACACCGCGGCAGTTGCTGCGGATTGCGGGCGATCGCCTCTCAGCGAGCTACAAACGCAAGCTGGAGCGCTATCGTTACGGCCCAGGCGTCTTCAAGGTTGACTATGCGCTGTCCAATCCTATTCCTTGGAAAGCCGCGGAATGCCGGCGCTCGGCGACGGTGCATATCGGCGGAACGCTGGAAGAGATCGTGATCTCCGAAGATGCTATGCGGCATGGGCGACATGCCGAGCAGCCCTTTGTGCTGCTGGCCCAGCCGACGTTATTTGATCCCACCCGTGCTCCCCAGGGCCGGCATATTGCCTGGGCGTATTGCCATGTGCCCAATGGCTCGCAGTTCGATATGCTGCCCCGCATCGAAGCACAGATCGAACGCTTCGCTCCCGGTTTTCGCGATTGCATTCTCGATCGCCGGGTATTTTCGCCGGCAGCGCTGGAAGCCATGGATGCCAACCTGATTGGCGGCGATATCGGCGGTGGATTGATGAATCTGTCGCAATTCCTCTTCCGTCCCACGATGAGGTACTACGCCACGTCTGCGCCGGACATTTACATCTGCTCATCTTCCACGCCGCCAGGCGGCGGAGTGCACGGCATGTGCGGATACAACGCAGCCAAGCTGGCCCTGAAACGCACATAAGCGATGGCTTTGAATTCCAGAGGAGCGTCGTTCCAGACCATCGAACGACGGAAGTGTGGCTTGCCCGATTGAGCGGCGAGCTTGAGGCGGAAAGCGGTGCAGGCGCAGGACAAAGACTCAGCGGACAAAGGCGCAGCACCTTTTTTCTCGCGCGCCTCCCAGAATCCAACCCGTCTTAGTAGCGGTGTGGCAGGTCCTGTTCAATCTCTACCGAACTGGTCAGGGCCCCGACCAGATAACTCAAGATGATCACCCCCACGACAGCGATCGTAGCCAGATTCATGTGATACCTCCCCACCGCGGACGGCTCGCGCCGGCCCAAGCTCTTACGAAGCTTCTTCAGCTACTTTGTCACACACACTTATAAGCAGCGGAAGTTGTGCAATTGTTGTAGCACGGCTTTGCTTCGATCGCAGTAAAAATCGGTACCGCGGCGCGTGACGTTAGCGGTAGGTTTCCCTTTTGGGACTTCCAATCAGGCGGCTTTACGATGAGACCCTAAACTGCGGGCTGCGAACCGGCCTCCGCGACCACGCGAATGAGAGCGTCAGGGCCATCACTGCCCACTACATAGCGATCAGCCTCCACCTCCGGCCACTCGCCATACATGCGCGTGATATAGACCACCTTGCCGGTCCGCTTTTGGTCGCGAAAGATTCGGATAATTTTCCGGGCGGTAAAATCCGGCAAGCGATGGCAGATAAGTGCAACATCGAAGGGAACCTGCTTCTCAGCCGCGGCCACAGCTTCGTTCTCGCTGCAAAAGTTCAGGACCTCATGGCCAGCCGACTCCAGCGCTCGTTGCCTCAATAGAGCCAGTTCCTGATCGGTGGTGAGGACAAGGACCTTCATAGTTGCGAATTCCGCAGTGGGGGTGAAAATATCTCTTGCGGAGGATATCAAAAGCGGCCCGCCTGCTCTTACTTCTCCGCGCCCTTCCAGAAAGCCCAGCCGGGAATGGTCAGCACTCCGGCGTCTTCATGAAGTCGAGCGAGCGCGATAGGTACGCCTTCAGCTCGGATCGCCGCACCACCGCATCCAGCATGCCGTGCTCCAGCAGAAATTCGCTGCGCTGGAAGCCTTCGGGCAGCTTCTGGCGGATGGTCTGCTCGATTACACGCGGTCCGGCGAACCCGATGAGGGCGCCCGGCTCGGCAATGTTCAGGTCTCCCAGCATGGCAAAGGACGCCGTAACGCCACCCGTGGTGGGATCAGTCATCACCGAGACGTAGGGCACCTTGGCGTCGTCCAGGCGCGCCAGTGCGGCGGAAATTTTCGCCATCTGCATGAGGCTGATCGCGCCTTCCATCATGCGCGCGCCACCGGAGGCCGAAATGATAATCAGTGGGAGCTTTTCCGCAGTCGCCCTCTCGACCGCGCGGGTGATCATCTCGCCCACCACGGTGCCCATGGAGCCACCGACAAAGGAATACTCCATGGCGCTGATGATCACCGGCTTGCCATCCAGCTTGCCACGGGCGTTGATCACCGCATCGTTGAGACCCGTCTCCTGCCGTGAGCGCTTCAGGCGATCGCCATAGGCTTTCAAGTCGGTGAACTTCAGCGGATCAGTCGAGACCAGATTGTTGTCTTCAACCTCGTATTTGCCGTCGTCGAGCAGAAACGACAGGCGAGTGCGCGCGTCGATGCGGAAGTGACGGTCGCATTTGGGGCAGACATTGAGGTTCTGGTCGAGGTCTTTCTTCCAGATGATCTGCCGGCATTGGTCACACTTCACCCACAGGCCCTCGGTCTTCACCTTCTTCTCGCCCGAGGTCTCGAGTGGGACGGATTCCCGCTTAAACCATGCCATAGTGTCGTAGGCCAGTGTAGCCGACACGAGCGGCACTTGTCGCGTGCGACCGTCGCAAAAGCTGACTGCCTGCAGGCTCAGTGCCGGCAGTCTCTGCTAAAGGATTGCCGTTGGCGGTGCCGGCTCATCCGGCTTGCCGGCGTTGCGCAATGGCAGGCGGATCAGCAGCAACGCCAGAAACAGGAACATTCCCAGCGTGAATGCCGCCGGCGGATTGACCCGCGTCGATTCGTACTGATATTCCCAAGCCGGAACTGCATTGGCGGCGCAAGATTTTTTTGGGGTCGCCGATAGAAGAAGTTGGAGGGGCGTGTCCAATGATCTCACCCTGAAGAGCGGGCATCGGAATGCGCTTAGCCCGGTTGCTGCCGCGCGACACCCCGGCAGCCGGAGCCGTAAGAGGCAGTTTCCCAAAAACCACACTCAGGAAAACCAAAGAAAATGTTCGTAATCATTGGAATATTGGTGGTTCTGGGCGCTGTAATCGGCGGCTTCCTGATGGAGCACGGTCCCATCCGTGTCCTCATGCAGCCCTCCGAAGCCATCATCATCTGCGGCGCCGCCCTGGGCACCCTACTGGTGGCGAACCCCCTCCATACTCTGAAAGCGGTTATTAGCGGAGTCTTGCAAGTCCTCAAAGGATCGAAGTTCAGCAAAAAGCGTTACCTCGATTCCCTGAAGATGCTGTACGACCTGTTCAACAAGATCAGGCGCGAAGGGCCGAACTCAGTGGAGAACGACATTGAAGCGCCGGATAAGAGCCAATTCTTCGGCAGCTATCCGGCGTTTGTCAAAGACCACCATGCCCGTGATTTTGTCTGTGACACCATGCGCGTGGTGCTGATGGGCGGGGTTCAGCCGTTCGATCTTGATCAGATGATCGAAGCTGATATGGACGTTCACGCCCATCAGACGGAGCAATCGGTAACCGCGCTCAGCACCGTCGCCGATTCCCTGCCCGGCTTGGGAATTGTCGCCGCTGTTCTCGGCGTGGTTATGACCATGAGCGCTCTGGGCGGCCCTCCGGAAGAGATCGGCAAGAAGGTGGCGGCAGCTCTGGTTGGCACTTTCCTCGGCATTCTGATGTGTTACGGCTTCATCGGGCCTATTTCCTCCAATTTGGCTAAGCTCTCACACGAAGAACACGAATATCTGCACGTGCTGCGAGTGTCCATGATTGCGTTCATGAAAGGCACGGCGCCGCTGCTGGCGACAGAGATGGGACGGCGGGCGGTGCCCGGGCACCTGCGGCCAACCTTCGCCGAGTTCGAAGCGGCCTGCAAGCAATCTGGGGCTGCCGCACCCGCCGGCGCTGAAGGCGAAGCCGCAGCCGAGCCTGCAGCCGTGCCCGCTGCCGAAGCGGCGCAGGCATCGTCGTAGCGTGGATCCCATGGCCACCAACCCGCAGCCCATCATCATTAAACGCAAAGCCGGCCACGGCGGCCATCACGGCGGCGCCTGGAAGGTGGCTTATGCCGATTTCGTCACCGCCATGATGGCGCTGTTCATCGTGCTCTGGCTGATGAACACCAGCAAGCCCGTGCAAGAGGCCATCAGCGGCTACTTCAAAGATCCCGCGGGCACCGGCAAGCTGACCGGACTGAAGCAGAAGCCGCAGGAGGTCACCAAAGATAACCTGAAAGAGGTCAAGAATGAGCTGGAAAAAGCCATTCGCCAGATGGCCAACTTCGACAAGCTGAAGGACCAGATCAAACTGACGGTGACGCCAGAGGGCCTACGCATCGAACTGCTGGAGTCGCAGAAGGGCACGTTTTTTGATAGCGGGAGTCCGGAGCCCAACGCTGATGGCCGTGAGCTGATGGGGACCATTGCCCAGGAACTAGGCAAGATCCCAAACAAGGTTCTGATTGAGGGCCACACCGATTCGCAGCCTTACGCGGGCGGCACCGAATACAGCAATTGGGAGCTCTCCTCGGACCGCGCCAACGCCAGTCGGCGACTGATGCAACAGCACGGCCTGCACTCCGATCAGGTGGCGCAGGTGCGTGGTTTTGCTGATCAGGAACCGCGCGAGGGCAAAGCCCCTTCCGACCCATCCAACCGGAGAATTACTGTGATCGTGAAGTATCTGGACCAACAGCCGGTGGAAGTCCCCGCAGGCGCCGCACCAGCATCCCCAGCGGAAGCCCCGGCCAACGCGGCCAAATAGTGGTATCGTAGCCGAGCCCCTGCGCCGCCACCACGCAAAAGTCCTCCCGCATGGGACTGATCCCCGGTTCCAGCGTGTTGATTAAAACCGAACGCCGCTGTTTCAGAAGTCGTCAAGGAACTGCCGCGGTGTAACGATTGCGATATCCCGATAGCGATTCAACAGCAGTAGGTGCTGGTCGCCGGTCACGATCCAGCCCGCTCCCGCTGCGACAGCGCATTCCAAAACCCGGTTGTCGTCCGGGTCGGAGCAATCATTCAGCCGGAGGTTCGGTTGGATGCAGCGCACCAAGCCCCAGAGATAACTTGTGGCAGCGGCGACTCGCTTGCTCGACCAAGCGAACTTTGCCGCAAGAACACGCTCAACCTCACTCTGCAGCGGCTTGGAGATATATAGCTCGATTAACCCCACTTCCGCCAAGCCAATTACCCGACGAGGATTGCCCCCAAATAGCAACGCCGAAATGTAAACATTGCTGTCCAGGACGACCGCGATCATGCGGAGCGTTTCTTGCGGGCGCGACGCTGCTCCCCACGATGTTCGTGGATGGCGCGCACCACGTCGTCCTCGTCCCGCACTTCCGCCGCGACAGCTTTAGCGCGACCATAGGCATTCATTTCTTCCCACCAACGCTGCCGTTCGTAATGGCGTAGCGCCTCGCGGACCAGTTCACTCATGGTGCGGCTTTCTTTTCTTGCCAGCGCTTCGGCGCGCGCAAGCATTTCACCGGGGATGGTTATCGACAGGGTTTTTGCGGTTCGCATGTTGCAAGATTATACACTACAAAACATGATTTTGTAGGGGAAAGCCCGCCGCTGCGCCGGGTGCTCCACTCATTCCCGGTTTTGAAATGAGTGGGAGCTGGTTTATTAGCCACACGCGATGATTGTGCAGCGCCCATCCTCCTCTCCCACACATTCGAACACCGCGAATGTGTGGGGCACCCGGTCCCCCACCCGAGCTGGTCTTGCCGGGGTGGGGAATTTTCATCACAGGCCGAAGATTCCTACCGCTCCACCGCCAAGCCCACCGCGTTTCCGCCGCCGAGGCAAAGCGCAGCGATTCCCTTGTGCACGTCGCGGCGAATCATTTCATAGAGCAGCGTGGTGAGAATGCGCGCGCCGGTGGCGCCGATGGGATGTCCCAGGGCAACCGCACCGCCGTTTACGTTGACCTTGCTGAGGTCGAGCCCCAGCTCGCGGGTGACGGCAATGGCCGCAACCGAGAATGCCTCGTTCAGCTCGTAGAGGTCGACCTCTTCGTTCTTCCATCCCGTCTTCTTCCAGAGCTGGCGGACAGCATCGACCGGCGCCATCATCACCCATGCCGGATCGAGGCCGCTGACCGCCTGGGCGACGATGCGAGCCATCGGCTTCAGCCCCAGCTCTTTCGCCTTCGCGGCCGACATGACTACCACCGCCGCACCTCCGTCGTTCACGCCAGGAGCGTTGCCGGCCGTCACCGTGCCGTCTTTTTTGAATGCCGGCTTCAGGCCGCGCAACACTTCGATGGTGGTGTCCTCACGCGGTCCTTCATCCTTGCTGAAGAGCACCGGCGCCGCGCCCTTCTTCTTTGACGGCAGCTCGACGGGAATGATCTGGTCCTTGAAACGGCATTCCTTGATCGCGCTGATGGCTTTGCGGTGCGAGTTCAGCGCATACTCATCCTGCTCCTCGCGCGTGATCTTGTACTTCTCGGCAACGTTCTCTCCGGTGTTGCCCATGTGATAGTCGTTGTAAGCGTCCCACAGGCCGTCGTGCACCACCGAATCGACCACCTTCTGATCGCCAAGGCGAAAGCCTTTGCGGGCGGTCATCAGGAGATACGGGCAGTTGGTCATGCTCTCCATTCCGCCGGCGACCACGATCTGCGAGTTGCCCGTCTGGATCGCCTGCTGCGCCAGCCCCACCGCCTTCAGGCCCGAGCCGCAGACCTTATTGATGGTCATTGCGGCGACGCTGGCCGAGAGACCGCCGCCGAGCGCCGCCTGGCGCGCCGGGTTCTGGCCAAGTCCGGCCTGGACAACATTGCCCATGATGCATTCGTCGACTGTGTTGGGATCGATGCCCGCGCGCTTCACCGCCTCGCGGACAACGATGGCGCCCAGTTGGGGCGCGGTGACGTCGGATAGCGAACCCTGAAATCTCCCAATCGGGGTCCGCACTGCCGATACGATAACAACGTCTTCTAGTATCGCCATGAAAAGTAACTCCTGCCTGAGAATAAGTAACTGAACATTATAAGATGGAGCTGCTTGACTATTGACGCGCAAATTCCTCCTGAAGCACCACCTGCTCCGGCGCACCGGAATTGGCCGCTCGCTCCCTGGTGGCATACCGTGATTTTGGTTGCGGTGTTGATATTCGCCTCGTTGAATGGCTTCCGCGGCAAACATCCTTTGGCCACCGGCGGAAGCAAGCTGCCGGAATATCTGGCGACGATACTCTGGGAGTGGATCCTGCTCGGTTTTGTCTGGCTCGGAGTCCGCAAGCGCATCCGCTTGCGTGAGCTGATCGGCGGGCGCTGGCAGAAGATGGAGGACCTGTTTCTCGATATTGTCTACGCCGCACTATTCTGGGGCTGCGCGATGTTCGTGCTGGGCGTTGCCGGCCGGCTGATGCATCTGGAACAGGCCGGCAAACTCGAAGGCATGCGGCGACAGCTCGGGTTTCTCACCCCGCGCAGCAATCTCGACCTGGCGATGTGGTTTTGCGTCAGCGCCACCGCCGGCTTCTGCGAGGAGATTATTTTTCGCGGATACCTGCAGCGGCAATTCGCCGTCATCGGCGACTCCATGGTGGTGGGCGTGCTGCTCTCGGCCGTGGTGTTTGGCGCCTCGCACGGTTACGAGGGCGTCGCGCGGATGATCTTGATCACCATTTACGGATTAATGTTTGGGTTACTGGCTTGGTGGCGGAAGAGCCTTCGTCCCGGAATGATCGCCCATGCATGGCACGACTCGCTCAGCGGCGCTCTCTTGCGCGTGATGAAATAACCAGTGTTTATGCGCCTCTCACGCATATGCGAAATTCACGAAGACAAAGCATCGAAGGCGCGAAGCGGAAATTGCGACCATCGGAAGGCGGCGAGCGGCATCGCCGACCCGCAGACGCGAACGGCAGCGTGCGTTTTTTGCTTGACTATTTTTTTCATTGACTCTATACAACTAACAAATTGCGATGAAAGTGAATGTCGCAATGTTCCATGACAAATGGAAAGGGAGAATAGAAAACATGGCAACTAAGAAGGCTGCAAAGAAGGCTAAGAAGGCCGTTAAGAAGACCAAGAAACACTAACCGGTCTTCCGACCGTAACGAAGGGGGCGCGCAAGCGCCCCCTTTGCTTTGGGCTAATTTCCTGGCGTGGCGCTGCTCGCCGCCAGCCGCGGCAGGGGATCTTCCTGTGCCGGGCAGACGCTGTGATAGCAACAGCGCATGCAGCCGGGGCCGGGTTTCGCTTCGAATTCGCCGGCAGCAATTTTGGCGCCGATTTCCGACACCGTGCCCTCCGCCCGCCGCAGTTGCTCGACCGTGCGCGTCGATTCGATTGCCGTACCGTTCTGCAGATTGATGAAAATCAGAGAGGACGCCGTGTATCCCATGTTCCTGGCAGCCAGCGCATAGATCGAGAGCTGCAAGCTGTCATCGGCATCCTCCTGCGTCTTGGGCTTACCGGTCTTGAAATCCACGATGGCAACTTCACCGTTGCTGCCAATGCGATCCAGCCGGTCGAGCCTTCCTCTCACCTGCGCTCCGCCAATCTCAACCTTGAAGCGCCGCTCGGTATCGAGGACCTGTCCGGCCGGACGAGCGAGCTCCGACCGCAGGAAAGCTGCGACCTGTTCGCGACCATGCCTTGTGTACAGCTCGCGCTGCAGCGGTTCGTCAATCGCCGCCTTGGCAAACTCATCGAGGAAGCACGCGACAACGGTCTCTTCGTCGGGCGGCCGGCCGGCGCGGACGCCGTCAAAGTACGCCTTCAGAGCCAGATGCATGGCATTGCCGAATTGCAGCGCCGCGGTCGCGTCCTCCGGCAGCCGCCAGTCATAGTGCAGCTTGTAAGCCAACGGACAATTTTCGTAGCTTTGGATCGCGCTGGCACTCAACTCCAGCAGGCGCGCATTCTCGCGCGGCGGAAGCTGCGTCCACTGCGAGACGGTTGGCACCGGCATAGCGGCAGCGGCATGGATTTGCGCGACGCGATCGGGCAGCGGCAGCACTCGCCAATCGAGCGTACCCTTCGGCAAGGCATTGGCGTGTCCCACCAGTTCCCGCAGGTACTTTGATGGAATGGGATCTTTGCCGCGTGCCTTGGGGCCGCACAAATACAGCTCATCCCTCGCCCGCGTCATGGCAACATAGAACAGCCGCCGCTCTTCCTGTTCGTGACCTAGTTTCGGTCCATCCTCCTGGGATGCGCTCCTGCTTCGCAATTCCTGCGGGAATTCCACTAGCGCTTCTTTGTACTGGCCGGGGAATGATTGCGAGACGGCGCGCACGACGAACACGCAAGGAAATTCCAGCCCCTTCGCGGCATGGACGGTCATCAACTGCACCGCGTCTTCCGTCGGGGTACTGGCCAGCTCGCTGGGCGCAAGCGCCGCTACCGGATCGTCCTCATCCGTCTCTTCCCCCAGCGCGCCCTTCGCCTCCTGGCAAAAGGTTGAGACGTACTGCAGGAAATCATGCAGCGTGCCCTCGCCGATGATCTGCTTCGGCTTTTCCTGCCAGCGCTCGGCAAAGCCGTGCAGTCTTCGCAGCGGCATTGAGTCAGCAAGCCCGAAAGCACGCTGCGCAATTTCCAGGGCGGTCTGCAGCGCGCTGTTGGCGTTCAGCAGTTCCTGTCGTGCCGTGCGGATCGTCTCGACCACCTTCAGCCCGCCGGGTACGTTTTCCAACACAGCTTCGGCGGACGAGTTGTTGCCGGCCAAGGCTAGCTCCTCGCGAAAACGTTCGGGATCGACCTGGAAAATCGGCAGCGCGGCCACGCGGAACAGCGCAACCGGATGCGAAGAGTCTAAAATCCGAAGCGCCGCCATGGCATCGCGCAACTCCGGCGTGTGGAACAGATCGACGCCCCTCACGCGCACGGGGATGCCGCGACGGGTTAGCTCGGCCACAAGCTTTTCACGATGATGGTGACTGCGATAAAGCACAGCGATCCCGCTAAGCTTCATCGCCGGATAGCAGGTGTCCCGTTCTGTCATCCCGAGCGGAGCGAAAACGGGGTCCCCGACGAGTGCCGCTGGAGCCTGCCTTGAGCGAAGCCGAAGGGCGCTCGGCGGGGTGTCGAAGCGGGGTCGAGAGACCTGCTTTTCTCCACTCTCTTTGGCCAGGGCGGGGCCGTTCCGCAAAGCCTCGATCGTATCTGCGACAAAGCTGGCCTCCTGCTCCGCGCCGTTGTAAACCACCGCCCGCACCGGCGCCGCAGCGGCGAGCCTGGGGTCGCGTTGCAGCCGGTCGCAAGTGAGCGGTTCCCGCCTCCAGCCGCCCTCAGCCCTGGCGATTGCAGGGTTGCACTGGATGGTCTGATGGGCGCAGCTCAGGATCGAGGGCGTGGAGCGGCGATTGGCCGACATGGTGACACGCTTCGCGCGCTCAGGCCCGAAAGTCTCCAGGAAGTGATCGAAGGCATCGCTGGTGGCGCCGCGAAACTGATAAATCGCCTGGTCAGGATCGCCGACTGCGAAGACGTTGGCTTCCTCCCCCGCCAGCAGGCTGGCCAGCTTGATCTGCGCAATGTTCGAGTCCTGGAACTCGTCGATCAGAATGAAGCGCGCCCGCCGCTGGGCCCGCTCCAGCACCGACTTGCGGCGGGTGAGCAGATCGACTGCCCGGGTGATGATGTGGCCGAAGGTGCCGAGACCTTCTCTTTGCAGCAGTTCCTCTGCGAAACGAAAAGCTCGCGCCACTTCCCGGCAGCGGCCCAGCACCTCGTCGGCCGGCATTGCCTCGGCGTCTTTCGACTTTGCCATGCGCGGCAGAGGGATTTCGCCGCGCTCCAACTTGACGACGTACGCTTCGTAATCAGCGGGGGTGCGCAGCTCGTCGTGGCAACTGCTGAAGAACCTCAGCAGGTCCTCAAGGAACTTACCTGGCGTGGCCGCTTTGATGTAATGCTCAAGCTTCATCTCTCCGATGCTGCGGCGGAGCAGAACGAACAAGTCCTTGTCGTCGAGAAGCTGAAACTTTGCGCCCGCGTCCAGCAATAGGCGATAGCAATAGGAATGGAACGTGTGCGCCTGTAAGCCGCTGGCGAGCAGCTTGTCCGCCGCCTTGCAGCGATTCACTTCCGGATACAGCGACGGCTGCTGCTCGAGCGCGGGATAGAGAATAGCCGCGACGCGGCGAATCAGCTCGGCTGCGGAGTTGCGCGTGTAGGTGACGGCGAGGATCTCGTCGGGGCGCGCGGCCCCGCTTTGGATCAGGCGAGCGATGCGCCACGCCAGCACCGTCGTCTTGCCCGTGCCCGCCCCGGCGACCACCAGCATCGGGCCATGCACGTGATCAATGGCCTGGCGCTGCTGGTCCGTGGGGAGGAAATCGTAATTGCCATCGCTCGACACAGCACAACCTCAACACGAAGAAAAGGCGAAGCTCTATTATGACGTTTGCAGCTATGAATGACAACCACAATGCAGCGCTGCTGGCTACCTCTCCGCCCGAGCAATCGCCATTGCCGCCACTGCTGCGGTTTCGGCGCGGAGGATCGTCTCACCCAGAGAGGCGGCAATCCAGTGCGCACCGGCAAACAGCCGCAATTCGTCAGCCGTCCAGCCGCCCTCAGGCCCGATGGCGAGCACCAGCGATTGCGCCGTCTCTTTCGCGCGCAATAAGTTGGCCAGCATAACCGTGCCTTCGGTTTCGGCCAGCACAATATTCAACTCCAATTGGGACGAACTACAAATCCCTCGGTTCGGGCTAAAGCCCTTGGCCGGGATGACAACCGAATTAGCTTTGCCCGGTGTCGCGCCGACAACGTCCTGCAGCTTCACCGGATCACTAATCTCCGGCGGAGTGACCCGCCGTGACTGCTCCGAAGCTTCACGCGCGATGCGCCGCCAGCGCTCCGCGCGCTTCTCGGCTGCAGCGGCCAGGTGCTTCTCGGTTCGGCGTGCGATTACCGGCACGATGCTTGTCGCGTTTAGCTCAGTGCATTTCTCGATAGCCCACTCCATGCGATCGAACTTGAAGATCGCCAGCAACAGCGTGATGGGCACGACCGATTGTGCCTGGACAAGCTCACCCAGCGCGAATTCCACGCGATCCTCCGCGACGCTCACGACAGTGCCGCGCCGTATCTGGTCGCCACAAACGATCTCGAATTCCTGCCCAACCCGCGCTCGCAACGTGCGCGCAAGGTGAGCGGCATGCGCTCCAGTCAGGACGGCACAATCCGAGCCGGCGCTTGCTGGGGTGATTATGAACTCGTCGGCAATCCAGCGGCGGCGGGTCATCGAGTAAAGAGTAGCAGGGCCGTAGCGATTGCGATCGAGGCGTAAACGCCGCCGAACAGCCGGTTCTGCCGGGCCAGTACGTCTTCGCTGAAGACGCGGCTGTTGGCCAGCGATTCCACTGCCGAGAGCACAATCAGCAGCACCAGAATGATAAGCCAGCGTGCCTGGTGGGCCTCGTTACGCCAGAGAAAAGGTACGGCAACCAATGCCAGCGCCAGATAGATCAATGCTGTGATGCGGGCGCGCTTGCGGCGCTTGGGATTCTGATAGCGCAGCATCGTCATGCGGGCCAGTTCGCGCGGTTTGGCCGCGCGCGCCACCGCGGGCAGCGCGGTGACGATCAGTAGAAACCAGGCGTAGATGCGGAGGGTCTTATCCATAGGCAGCAATCAGCGCCTACAGTTGGCGCTTAGCTTGGCTCGAAAGTCAAACAGCGCAGGCGTCTGGGAGCCCGCGGCCCTCGTGCTAACTCCGCCCTACAAGCGCTCCGGCGCCAGCAGGTCGGCGATGGTCTCGCGGCGGCGAATGAGGCGCGCACGCTTGCCATCCACCAGCACCTCGGCGGCTCGTGGCCGGGTGTTGTAGTTGGAGGCCAGTGACATGCCGTAGGCCCCCGCGTCGAGAATCGCCAGCAGGCTGCCTTCTTCCAGATCGCCGACCGCGCGGTCGCGTGCGAAAAAATCGCCGCTCTCGCATATCGGGCCGACGATGTCGACCTTCTTCATTCGCTCGCGGCCGGCCTTGGGCATGACCGGCACGATCTCGTGATAGGCGTCGTAGAGGGAGGGCCGCATCAGGTCATTCATTGCAGCGTCGACCACCACGAAGCGCTTGCCGTTGTTCTGCTTGCAGTAAACGACGCGGGTGAGCAGCACTCCCGCCGGGGCAAGAATCGCCCGTCCCGGCTCCAGCAGCAGATGTATGCCGAGCTCCGCAAGCGGCTGCCTCACAGCCTTGGCATAGCGCTGCACCTGAGCGGAGAAGTCGCGCGCGGAAGGACGCCGATAGGAGATGCCGAGCCCGCCGCCCGCGTCTACGTAACGAATATCGTGTCCCCCCAGCCGCAACGATCGCACCAAGCCAGCCACGCGCTCCATGGCCTGGCGGAAAGGAACTACGTCGGTGATCTGCGAGCCAATGTGCACGCTGACACCGGCCGGTGTTAGCCAGCGTTCTTGAGCGCCGCGCCGATAAAGCTCGGGGGCATCGCGCCAGGGGACGCCGAATTTGTGCTCATGCAGCCCGGTGGAGATGTAAGGATGAGTCTCGGCGGCGACGTTAGGATTCACTCGCACGGCAAACTGCGCCGGCTTGCGAAGATGGGCTGCGCGCGCTGCCAGCAGCTCCAATTCGGCGGCGCTTTCCACGTTGAACAGCAGGATGCCGGCCTGGAGCGCCTGATCGATTTCTGCCGCCAGCTTGCCGACGCCGGAGAAAACCACCTTGGAGCTTGCCGGGGTGCCCCGTTTTGTCATCCCGAGCGAGCGGAGCGAATCGAGGGACCTGCTGTTCTCCGATTTTTTGGCTAGGGCAGAGCCTGTGGCCACAATCACCCGCTGCAGCTCGCCGCCGGAGACAATATCAAATCCGGCGCCCATATCCGCCAGCAGCCGCAGAATCGAGAGGTTCGAGTTGGCCTTCACCGAATAGCAAACCGTGTGCTCGCAGCTGCGGAAGGCGTGATCGAACGCCCGATATCGCTCTCGAATGGCAGATGCCGAGTAGACATAGAGCGGCGTGCCGAATCGCTCCGCCAGCCGCGTCAAAGGCATCCTCTCGGCATGCAGCTCGCGAACCGAGTTGGCGGAAGCCTGGCTGCGAACATAGGTGAAGCCGGGCGCGCGCTCCGGCAGCGAATGCGTGCTCACTTGTTGGCGGTAGGTCCTTTCACCTTGAGCGCAACAATGGTTTGATCGTCGAACGCCTCCACGCCTTCGGCATGTTCGGATACAGCGGTGAAGATCGCATTGACCAAGTCCTGAGCGCTGCGATGCGCATTGGCTCGTGCAGTTTTCTCCAGGCGTGTGCGACCAAACATCTCTCCTTTAGAGCTGGACGCGTCCAGGATGCCATCGCTGAGGAACAAAAAGACGTCGCCCTTGTGGGCGCGCAGATTCACCTCATCGTAAGTCGCGTTGCTGAAAAGGCCGATCGGCAGGCCGGTGGCGTCTACTTCCTCCACCTTGCCATCGTGGCAGTGAATCGGGCGCGGCAGGCCAGAATTCGCCAATTGCAGGTATTGCTGTTCGTCGTCCCAGATGGCGTAGATCATCGAAACGTATTGGCCATCAATAGGACGCTCCGCAAGTGAGAGATTGATGCCCTCCAACATGGCGGCGGCGCCCGGTTCTTCCACCGCGTGCGAGCGCGCAATGCCGCTGACCAGCGCCGCATAGATGGCAGCCGGCGTCCCTTTGCCGCTGACGTCGCCGACCGCGATACCGGTCACGCCGTCACCGCTGTACTTGAGAAAGTCATAGAGGTCGCCGCCGATCTGGCGGGCGGGCACGAACAGCGTTGCCACCTCGGCATGCTTGAACACCGGCAGCTTCTGCGGCAGCAGGCGGAATTGCAGCTCGCGGGCCAGCGCCAGGTCCTGCTCCAGGCGCTGCTCCTGGCGGGCGATGCGCTCGTAGAGGGTCGCGTTTTCAATGGCAATGGCCACCTGCGCGGCCATGGTCGTCATAATGCGCACATGGCCTTCGTTGAAGTAGCCGCGGCGCGTGTGTTCGATATCCAGCACGCCGATGACCTTGTCCTTGTAGATCAGGGGGATGCATAGCTCCGAGTGCGTCTCGGGATTGGCGGAGATGTAGCGCGGGTCTTTGCTGACGTCGGGCACCAGCACGGCTTCGCCTTGTTGCGCGGCGTATCCGACCAGCCCGCGCCCCAGCGGAATCTCATGCTTGAGCTGAACGTTCTCCTTGAAGCGCAGCGAGAAGCGGTGCTGCAGTACCGTCCCGCTGGCATCGAGCAACAGGATGGAAAACATCTGGTAATCGATGATGCGGGTCACCAGATCGGCAATGCGCTTCAACAGCTGATCGACATTCAGGATCGAGGTGAGCTCGCGGCTGATCTCGGTCAGCAGGGTGAGCTGCCGCGCCTGCCGCGCCACGCGGGTGTACAAGCGCGCGTTCTCGATGCCCACGGCGATTCGCGAGGCGAACAACGTCAGCAGGCGTTTATGCTCTTCGCTGAAGGCGCCGGGCTGGGCCGCTTCCACATCGATGACGCCGATGACCCGGTTCTTGACGATAAGCGGGACGGCCAGCTCGGAGCGCGCGCCAGGCGCCGAGTTGATGAAGTTTTCTTCCGCGGCAACGTCATTTACCAAAACTGCTTCTCGCCGCTGTACCGCTTGCCCGGTCACGCCCTGGCCAACCTTGATGCGAATGCGTTCGGCAACCTCCGGCGGATGACCAACCTGGAAATGCACATGCAGTTCCTGGGCTTTCTCGTTCAGCAGCAGGATGGCGAAAATTTCGTAGTCGATGAAGCGCTTGAGCATCTCGGCCACGCGCTGCAGCAGCGTGTTCAGGTCCAGCGTGGTGTTGACCGCGTCGGTGACCTCGAGCAAATAGGAATCGAGAGCCGCGGAAACCAGAGGCTGAGGCATGGCGGATGTCATTTTGCAGGATTCTTGATTCTTAATGATAACAGCCGCTCCATCTGTGGACGGGCTTAAGGGCTGGCGGGATCAGGTTCCGAACTTCAGAATTTCTTTGGCGTAATTCGTTCGGCGCCGACATAGGGACGCAGTGCGTCCGGAATGATCACCGAGCCGTCGGCCTGCTGATAGTTCTCCACGATCGCCACCCAGGTCCGCCCAATCGCTAACCCGCTGCCGTTCAGCGTGTGCACCAGTTCCGTCTTCTTGCCGCCCTCGGGACGATAGCGAATGTTCGCCCGCCGCGCCTGGTAATCCAGAAAATTCGAGCACGAGGATATCTCGCGGAATAACTGCTGCCCGGGCAGCCAGACCTCGATGTCGTAGGTTTTTGCCGAAGACCACCCCAGGTCCCCGGTGCACAAACTCATGACGCGATAGTGCAACCCGAGCTTCTGCAGCACCGCCTCGGCATCGCGGGTGAGCTTTTCGTGTTCTTCCCACGATTGCTCCGGCCGGGTGAACTTCACCATCTCCACCTTCTGAAACTGGTGCTGGCGGATGATGCCGCGCACGTCTTTGCCGTACGATCCTGCCTCGCTGCGAAAACAGGGAGTGAAGGCCGTCAGCGAAATTGGCAGCCGTGCCCCGTCCAGCGTCTCATTGCGGTAGAGATTCGTCACCGGAACTTCGGCGGTGGGGATGAGATAAAGATTCTTCTCGCCATGCGGCACCTTGAACAGGTCGGCTTCGAACTTCGGTAACTGGCCGGTGCTGTACATCGAATCGGCATTGACCAGGAACGGCGGCAGGACTTCGGTATAGCCATGCTCGCGGGTGTGCAGGTCGAGCATGAAGTTCATCAGCGCACGTTCCAGCCGCGCGCCCAAGTCCCAATAGACGGCAAAACGCGCGCCGGTGATCTTGGCGGCCCGCTCCAGGTCGAGCACGCCCAGCTCTTCACCCAGATCCCAGTGCGGCTTGGGCGTGAAGTCGAATTGCGGCGGCGCGCCCCAGCGTCGTACCTCGACGTTGTCGGCTTCGCTCGCGCCCACAGGCGCACTGTCGTCCGGAAGATTCGGAATGCCGGTAAGAACGTCGCGCAATTTGGCATCCGATTCCTCCGCGCGCTTCTCCGCTTCGGCAATCTTCTCGCGCAGCTCTTTGGTTTCGTTGATCAGCGCGGCCGCGTCCTGCTTGGCTTTCTTCAGCCTCGCGATCTCTTCGGTCGCCTTGTTGCGCCGGGCTTTCAGAGTCTCCGCTTCGGTGATGGCGGCGCGGCGCTCCACGTCAATGGCATGAAAATCCTTGAGAACCGCCTCGGGATTCATGTTGCGCTGGCGGAGTTTGGTTTCAACTAAAGGAAGGTGATCGCGGACAAAAGCCAAGTCGAGCATAAGAGATCAGGGTAATTGAAAAAGCAAGTATTCACCACGGAGGCACGGAGGACACGAAGATCTTTATTGTGGTTAGGAGGTCGAGAAGGCAAATTCTTTTCGCTTCCTCACTGCGATTATCGCCGTCGGGCCAGATCAAAGTTGTTCAGCTCTAAGCCAGGAGGCTCGGGGGCAAAAAGCGGGTGGTTAACTATCGCTCCCTCTTCTGAAAATGCGTCCTGGGAGCCATCCTGGCGGGAAATTTGGAAGGGTTCTAAGGCGGTCTGTGGAGGCCCAAACCCAGCCCGCTGGCGGCGCTGTCTGAGGTGGCGTTCCATAGCTGGGTGTCACTCCCTTTCCGGAAATGTGCCGGGGGCATCCTAGAAATGCATTCCTCCGTGCTCGCCGTGCCTCCGTGGTGAATTCGGCCTATCTCACCGATTCGAAATCCTGCTGCTGGCTCGCCGCTTGCCGATGCCAGCGTGCGGCCGCTTCGATGAAGGCCAAAAACATGGCGCGCGAAGCCGGTTCGCTGTCGTAGGTGCGTTCCGGGTGCCATTGCACGCCCAGGACGAAGTGATCGGGCGAAGTTCCCTCCACCGCCTCCTTCACGCCGTCCTCAGGACACCACGCCACCAGCCGCAATCCATCGCCCAGCCTTTCCGCCGCCTGATGATGGCTGGAGTTCACAGCAATCACCAGCTTCTTTGCCGCAGCGGAGGCCGCAGCTCGCTCGCTCTCTCCACCGCGAGGACTACCAAGGCTGTCCGGCTCACCTCTGCCGACATGGGAAGCGAACACGCCGCGCAGAATGCCCGCCAATCCTGACTTGGGATCGACTTCCACCTTATGGGCCTGCGTAACATTGCGCCCGGGGTCATGATTCACAATCATCGGCAGATTCTGGCTCAGCGTGCCGGTGCGCCACACGTTCAACGACTGCACTCCATAGCAGATGCCAAACACCGGCTTGCGCATGTTGTATGCGTCCTGCAGCAGCAATTCGTCGGTGTTGTCGCGGGCCGGATCGGCAGGCGCCGTCTCCGGACGCCGCGTCGCACCATATTTTTCCGGGTCTACATCGGCGGGGCTGCCAGGAAGCAGCACGCCATCACAAGCCTTCATCGCCTGCGCGATTTCCGCGGGCGCCGCGTTCACCTCGATCACCACCGGCTCGCCGCCGGCCTGCCGCACCGCCCGTTCATACTGCGGTAGAGCGATCCTCACATACAGCGGTTTCTTCGAATTCGGTACCGGAATGGCAATACGAGGCTTCATAAATAGCGATTAGCAATTAGCGACTGGCTTGTGATTCCTTGAGCCTCCATTCGACAGGATAGCAATGCGCAAGCATGGTTTACCAAAAGCCAGCGGCCAACGCCAGGAACCAAAACCCAAGAACCATGTGCTCACGCTCGATCTCATCGTCCCAGCCCTTGCTGCCTTACCACAACTTCCGATTCGTTTCCCGGCACCTGCTCCACCTGCGATGCATACAGCTCCGCGATCACTTGTCGCACCCGCTGCCCCAGCTTTTCCATGTCGCGCAGGCGCATACCGGTAGTGGCAATCGGCTCCCCAACGACGAGGTGAACATCCCTCGGCAGCAGATGAAAGCTGTTGATGGGCAGCGCCTCGTAGCTGCCGACAATCGCCATCGGTACCACCGGAGCCTGCGCTCGGATGGCCACATAAAATGCTCCGCCCATGAACTCTTGCAGTTGGCCGGTCCGGGAGCGGCCGCCTTCCGGGAACACCACCAGCGGCATGCCCTTGCGCAGCCCATCGCCGGCGCGATTCAGGCTGCGCAGCGAGGCATGTGCGTCGCCATACACAATGGGAATCTGCCCTGAGCGCTTCAGATACCATCCCAAAAACGGATAACGAAACAACTCCTGCTTGGCCAGGATACGAAACTGCCCCGGCACGCTTGCGTAGAGCACCGGAATATCCACCGCCGAGAGATGATTGGCCGCATAAACCGCAGGCGGCGACGCACTCAGATGTTGCAGCCCCTCTACCCGCACACCGATGCCAACCGTCCTCAGAATGCTGCGCGCCCATACCCGTGCAACCCAGTGCTGCGCGCGACCTTTTCCATCGAACAACGAGCACACCAGCGCCAGCGTGCCCAGAATCCCGGTGTAGAGATACACCACCGGCACGTAGAAACAATAGGAGCGCAGGCGGGTGAACAGCGAGCCCCGAGGTTGCGTCTCGCCTTCGGGTTTTCGATCGCCGGTACTCATTCAAAAGCTCATTTTCACCACGGAGACACGGAGAGCACGGAGATTTTCTTTCAGGATCATCTTCGTGATCTCCGTGTCTCCGTGGTGAAAAGCACTTTACGCTGTAATTCCCATCGCATTCATCGCCTCCCCTACCAGGAAAATCGATCCGGTCACCACGATCAATCCCTTCGGCTCGCTCAGCTCGCCTGCGCGCGACAGTGCCGCCGGCACGCTCGGCTCCTCATGCAGCACCGCTCCGGTCGGTGATGCAGCCCGCCGCAGCGCGTCGGTGGTGGCGCAGCGCGGATTGTTGACCTGCGTCAGGACCACTTCCTTGGCAAGAGGAAACAGGATCCCGGCGATCTCCTCAATCGCCTTGTCCCGCATGGCGGCGAAGACGAAGGTCAGCTCGCGCCCGGAAAAGGTCTCCGACAGTGCCGACCGCAGCGCCCACGCGCCCGCCGGATTGTGCGCGACATCCAGAACCATCTCACGCTGGTGGGTTGCCGCCGATGGCGCAAGCACCTGAAAGCGTCCCGGCCAGTGGGTGTCGCGAATGCCCTGCTCGATCTGCTTGGCTGTCACGGTGAACCCGAATTGCCCCAGCTCCTCTGCGGTTGCCACCGCCAGCGCGATATTGCGTAACTGATGCCGCCCCGCCAGCGGCGAATCCACCATAATTTCCTCGCCCATCACGGCGAGGGGATAGCGGCTTCGTCCAGGTGCCGCGACCGCTCGCCCACCCAGGTAAGCCGCCGCGCCCGGCGATACCGGGGGCACATACTTTGCCGCGCTGACCGCGCGCGCGCCTCTCTCCAGGACCACGTTGCCGATCACATCGTTGGCCTGCGGGTGCTGCGGCAGCGTCACCACTACTCCATTTTTGCGAATGATGCCCGCCTTCTCGCGAGCGATCTCGGCAATTGTGTTGCCGAGATATTTCTGATGATCGAGTGATATATCAGCGATCACCGAGATGAGCGGCTCGACCACGTTGGTCGCGTCCAGCCGCCCGCCCATGCCCACTTCCAGCACGGCAATCTCCACGCCCACACTGGCGAAATACTCGAATGCCATCGCCGTGAGCATCTCAAAAAAACTGGGATGCCAGGGCAGCTTGCCCGCGCACAGAAGCTCTCGCGCGGCGCGCTCCACGCGGTCGTGCATGGCGGCGAACTCGGCGTCGGAGATCGTCTCGCCGTTCACCCGCAAGCGCTCGTTGATGCGAACCAGGTGCGGCGAACTGTAGAGCGCGGTCTTGTAGCCGGCAACGCGCAGGATCGATGACAGCGTCGCCGCGGTCGAGCCTTTGCCGTTGGTGCCCGCGATGAGCACGCTGGCAAAGCGCCGTTCCGGATGGCCGAGCGCCTCCAGCATTTCGCGCACATAAGCTAGGTCGAATTTGTGCGCAGGCGTTGTGGCCAACTCATGGCCGAGCGCGTAGAGGTGCTCAACTGTGTCTTGGTACGACATCAGGACGATTTCAGATTACCGCATCAGTCATGAGCCGCGAGCTACGAGCCGCGAACGTAAGGCCGTGTCGTGGACTCCAACCCTTAGGATTGCGTGAATCTTGGCTTCCGGCACTGTCAGGCTCGAGGCTCGCAGCTAGCTGCTCGCGGCTAGTTGCTTCTTCACTTCCTCGCTTACCAGCTTGCCGTCAACTCTCGCGCCTCCGAACTTCGCCATCACGTTCTTCATCACCGCGCCCATGTCCTTCATTGTGGGAGGGCCCAGGGTCCCCGGTGCGCCCGTTGTTGGCGCGCCGGGGTGGGATCCCATCTCGGCGATCACTGCCCGGACTGTCGCCACGATCTCTTCCTCGCCAACGGCTTTGGGCATGTAGCCTTCGATGATTGTGATTTCGTCGGCTTCTTTCTGCGCCAGTTCCATACGGCCGCCCTTGGTGAATTGCTCGATAGAATCCTTGCGCTGCTTAATCATGGTGCTGAGCACCTGCATCTCTTCTTTTTCGTCGAGGTCGGCGCGCTTGTCGATGCGCTTGTTCTGCAACGCGGCTTTCATCATGCGCAAGGTCGAGAGCCGCAGCTCCTCTTTGTGGCGCATGGCTTCCACCAGGTCTTTTTGCACGCGTTCGGTCAGGCTCATGCCGCAATTATAGCCAGAGTTCCGCGTGTCCAGTCCTGCAGCATCGTTGCGCTTGAAGCCTGAATCTCGTCACGCCAGTCTGTGATTCAAGGCCCAGGGGAGACGCCAACCCAAAGTAGCCGCGCCGCTCGCCTGGCTTTATAGTTATCTGTCGGCCCTTGCGGGACTTTTTGCGCAACCATCATCCTGACCGGCGGCGCGAAAGCGGACCTTGAGCCAGCCGGCAATCTTCGAGCAGGGGAATCATTATGCTGCGCAAGACACGGTTATTTACTCCTGGGCCTACTCCTCTTCTTCCCGCGGCGCAGACCGCCATCGCAGCCGCGGACATGCATCACCGCACCGCCGAGTTCCGCGAAATCTTCAGCCGCACGGTTGCCGACCTCAAGACCTTTATCGGCACCAATAACGACGTGCTCATCCTGGCTTCGTCCGGCAGCGGCGCCATGGAAGCGGCGGTCTCCAACCTCACCTCGCCCGGCGAAAAAGTAATCGTGCTCAGCGCCGGCAAGTTCGGCGAGCGCTGGCGCGACCTGGCCAAGGCCTTCAACTGCCAGGTCGAACTGGTCACGGCCCCATACGGTGACACCTTCAACCTCAGCGAAGTACAGCCTAAGCTCGCCGGCGCCGGCGTCGTCTACATGCAGGCTACGGAAACCTCCACCGGCGCGCGCCACGACGTGAAGGCCATCGCCTCGATGCTAAAGGGCACCGACACGCTGCTGGTGGTCGACGGCATCACCGGCCTCGGCACCACCCATTTTGAGGTGGACAACTGGGGTATCGACGTCCTCATCGGCGGCTCACAAAAGGCGGTCATGCTTCCGCCGGGGATCGCGTACTTGTGCGTGAGCGAGCGCGCCTGGCAGAAGATGGAGACCGCCAAACAGCCGCGCTTTTACTTCGACCTGCGCAAGGAGCGCAAGTCGCAGACCAAGGGCGAGACGGCTTACACTCCGTCGGTTGCGCTGATCGTCGGCCTCTCAGCGGCGCTCGACTACATCCGCAAGGCCGGCAACGGTAATCTCTCCGACGGCCGCGACGCCCTCATCCACAACGCCGAGACCTCAGCCGCGATGGTCCGCGCCGGGGTGCAGGCGCTCGGACTCGGCCTCTTCGCGCCGACCTGTCCGGCCGCCGCAGTCACCGCTGTTGTGTCCCCCAAGGGTGTGGACTCCAGCGCCATCGTCAAGGAGTTCCGCGAGCGCTTCGCTATGGTGGTCGCCAACGGTCAGGGCGAGATGAAAGGCAAAATCTTCCGCATCGCCCATCTCGGCTACTACGACTATCTCGACGCCATCGGCGTCATCGGCGCGCTGGAGCACGTGCTGCTCAAAGTCGCGCCTTCGCACAACATCCAACTTGGCGCCGGCGTGCGCGCTGTGCAAGAGGTCTTTGCAGGGCAATTCGCCGAGGTGGCTAAAGTATGAAAATCGTCATCGCTGACAAAGTTGCTCCCTCCGCGCTGAAGGTCTTTTCCGAGGGCGACTGCACCGTAGTCACGCCGGAAAAAGACAAGCTGGCCGCTGAGCTGGCGGACGCCGATGCCATCGTCGTCCGCTCGGCGACCTTTGTCGACGCTGCCATGATGGACAAGGCGCCCAAGCTGCGCGTCATCGGGCGCGCTGGCGTGGGCGTCGATAACGTTGACCTCGAGGCCGCCACCAAGCGCGGCATCGTCGTCATGAACACACCGGGCGGCAACGCCGTGGCCGTTGCCGAGCACACCTTCGGCCTCATGCTCTCCATGGCGCGCTTCCTCCCGCGTGCCGATGCCGGCATGAAGGCCGGCAAGTGGGAGAAGAAAGCCCTGCAGGGCACCGAGCTGCGCGGCAAGACGCTGGGCATCGTTGGCTTGGGCCGCGTCGGCGTGGAAGTTTCACGCCGTGCCCTCGCCTTTGGCATGAAGGTCGTCGCGCACGATCCCTATGTCGCGCCCAGTTTCGCGCAACAGTTGAGCGTCACCATGGTTCCGCTGGACGAGCTCTATGCGCAGTCCGACTACATCACCCTGCACGTCGGCCTTACGCCGCAAACCACGGGCATGATCAACGCCGACACGCTCGCCAAAATGAAGAAGGGTGTGCGGCTGGTCAACTGCGCCCGCGGCGAGCTGCTGAACGAACCCGCCGTAATCGAGGCCTTGCAGTCCGGCCAGTTGGCCGGCGCTGGGCTCGACGTCTATGCCCATGAGCCGCTCAAGGACTCGCCACTGGCGACGCTGCCCAACGTCATCCTCACGCCGCATATCGCGGGCTCAACCCACGAGGCGCAGGAAACCGTTGGGGTGCAGATCGCGCTGCAGGTCCGCGAATACCTCACCAAGGGCGTCATCCAGAACGCCGTCAACGTGCCCTCCATCAGCGAGGAAGAATACCAGCAAATGCGGCCCTACATCGCGTTGGGCGAGCGGCTGGGAACGTTCCTTGCACAGTCCTGCGAGGGCGGCGTAGAGGAGATGTGCCTGACCTACAGCGGCGAGATCGCCGAATGGAAGACGGCGCTGATCCGCAACGCTGCGGTCGCCGGCGCGCTCAACCAGCTTGCCCACGCGCAGGAGCGCGCCAACCTGGTGAACGCCGTCTCGGCGGCTGAGGAGCGCGGCATCCGCGTCACCGAGCGTAAGCAGCCGCGCGATCCGGCTTTCGCCGCCACCAATGTTCTTCGCATGACCTTCAAAGCCGGTCAGCAGGAAAACACCGTTGCCGCGTCCGTGCAGCCCGGCGGCCTGCTGCGGCTGCGTGAGATCGACGGCATTCACGTCGAGGCGCCGCTGGAAGGCATCGTCATTTACCTGCGCAACCTCGACGTGCCCGGCGTGATCGGCCGCGTCGGAACGGTGCTCGGCCAGCACAACGTCAACATCGCTAACTTCTCGCTGGGCCGCGGACCCGCCGCTGGCACAACCGGGCCGGGGCCAGAGTCGAAAGCTGTTGCCGTGGTGCAGGTAGATGGCGACATTCCCGAGAAGGCGCTCGAAGCCCTCCGCGGCATCGAAACCGTCCTCCACGCCAAGGCGATCCGCTTTGCCGCCCCGCCGGTGAAACAACCAGTAACGGCATAGCTGACCTCGGTCCCCGGAAGTTCCCCGAACATTCCCACCCAAGCAAAACCAGCTTGGGTGGGACACTCTCTGCACCCTCTGGACGGTAGGCTGGGCCGTCCGCCTCCGCTGTGTTTACTCCCCCGTCCCAGAACAGGAAGTGTCCTACAAGATCTTACAAAATCCCTTTGCGCGAGGTCGATTTTGTCAGTAGTGTAATCCGGTTAGAGCCGCCAGCCTTCAGCTTGACACCTCCCATCAGCCAAGGGGTCGAGCGGCGAAAGACCTTCGGAGGAAGTCATGCACGCGGTTCCTTGTCCCTCATTGGGTAAGTTTCCCTCGTCGAAAGCCATCTCTGTTGTCATTCTCCTGACGTTTTGCCTGGCGATAGCGATTGCCTCACCCGCACAAACCTTGACCACGCTCTACACCTTTTGTCCTCAACAGAATCAGAACTGCCCTGACGGCCAGTTCCCCTACGCTGGGCTGGTGCAGGGCACCGACGGGGACTTGTACGGGACCACCACCGAGGGTGGTGCAACCGGCAATGGCGTCGTCTTCAAAATCACTCTAAATGGCACGCTAACCACGCTCTACAGTTTTTGTCCGGGAGGATTACCCTGCACTGACGGGCAAACCCCTTACGCGGGGTTGGTGCAAGGCACCGACGGAAACCTTTACGGGACGACCTACTATGGCGGGGCCTATAGCCAGGGCGCTATCTTCAAAATCACTCCAAGTGGCACCCTCACTACACTCTATAGTTTTTGCGCCGGAGGGTTTCCCTGCGCTGACGGCGCTAACCCCTACGCCGGGCTGGTGCAAGGTACTGACGGGAACTTTTACGGAGTGACCTACGACGGCGGGACAAGCGGCGGCAACTGCGGCAGCGCTGGCTGCGGCACGTTCTTCAAGATCGATGCCGAGGGCGTGCTAACCACATTGCATCTCTTCAACGGCGCCGATGGCTCCGGCCTTGGGAGCCCGCTCATACAAGCCAACGACGGGAACTTCTACGGGACAGCCCCGGCAGGAGGAGCTCACGGCCAGGGCACGGTCTTTAAGGTCACCCCGAGCGGCGCGCTCACGACGTTGTATAGCTTTTGCGCTCAAGCTCACTGCCCCGACGGTGCCAACCCTGCGGCCGGACTGGTGCAAGCCACCGACGGAAACTTCTATGGCACAAACAGGGTG
>VFSW01000634.1_pt1 | contig 51972 bp, 36 predicted proteins | sample 5358111 | NCBI WGS metagenome assembly VFSW01 (sample SAMN11554181, study PRJNA540505) | mine drainage metagenome | isolation source: sediment from site ElyBrook_90M | place: USA: Ely Copper Mine, Vershire, VT | collected 2017 | reverse complement strand
CGCTGCTGCTGGCCGAGGCCTTCTGGCTGATGGAGGGCTACTTTGTCCGCACCCTTGGGATGCATCGGGTCTACAACAGCGCGTTCATGAACATGATGCGCGATGAGAAGAATGCCGAGTACCGGTCGGTGATCAAGAACACGCTCGAGTTCGACCCCGACATCATGAAGCGCTATGTGAACTTCATGAGCAATCCCGACGAGCGCACGGCGGTGGACCAGTTCGGCACCGGCGACAAGTGCTTTGGCGTGGCGGTGCTGATGTCCACGCTGCCGGGACTACCCATGTTCGGCCACGGCCAGGTGGAGGGGTTCACCGAGAAATACGGCATGGAGTACCGTCGTCCGCGCTACGACGAAACCGCCAACCACTGGCTTGTGGAGCGCCACGAGCGCGAGATTGCTCCACTGCTCAAGCGCCGCTGGCTGTTTGCCGAGAGTTCAAATTTCCTGATGTACGACTTCTATCAGGATGGTGGCCATGTGGACGAGAACGTCTTTGCCTTCTCCAACCGAAACGGAGGCGAGCGCGCCCTGATCATTTACAACAACCGATTCTCGACCACGCGCGGGACCATCGATTTCTCATCTGCCTACGCCGACAAGGGCGCCGGCCACCTGCGGCAGCAGCGGCTGCGCCAGGGGCTCGGCCTGAGCGGCGGCTCAGGCGCGGTCCTGGCCTTCCGCGACTCGCTCACCGGTCTTGAATACCTGCGCCGCGGCAACCAACTGGCCGACCAGGGGCTCACGGTCGATCTGCACGCCTACCAGTGCCACGTCTTTCTCGACTGGCGCGAGCTGCACTCGACGGCGGATCAGCCCTGGGATCGGCTGTGCGACCATCTCAACGGGCGCGGCGTGCCCAGTCTGGACGATGCGTTGATCGGCCTGGAACTGCAGCCGGTACACGATGCATTGCGGCTTGCCCTCGACGCGGGAGTCGTGCGGCTGCTCGCCGACCTGGCCGAGCACCCGCGCACCACGCACGACGGCCATGACAGCAAACTCGCAGCCGAACGCGCCCGAGAGAAGAAGGAATTCTTCAGCCTGGCCCAGAGCCGCTGCGAGGCCTTCCTACGCGCGGCACAGGCCGTCTGGCATTCCCGGGCAGCTAAGGAAGGGCGGAGCGAAGGCGTTCAGCCCACCAGTCCCGCCCTGCTGGCTCCGGTCTTCCGCGAGCGCCTTTTGGCGGCCATGCGGATTCCGGTCATCGAGGCTGCGTTCTCTCACCCATGGACCGCCGCGGCGCGACGCGTGCTGCCCAGCCCCAGCCCGCAGTTCACCGCGACCGCCATCTGGGGACCGCTGCTTGGCTGGTGCCTGCTGGAACTTCTGGCCGAGTCAATCAATGCGGAGAACCCGGAGCAGACAGCGCTCGATCTGTTTGACCGGCTGCGCCTGCGCGAGCCCTTCGCCCAGTCGTTCAGGGTACTCGGCTTTGAGGGCGAGGAAGGCTGGCGCGTGGCGGCGCGCATCAAGGTGGTGCTGCTGAGCGAAGCCGGCGTGGGAAAGGCAAAGGCAAGCGCCGCCGGGCCTGAGGCGGCCTCCGATGCAAAGACGCCGTCTGCAGACGCCGATTTGCGCGCGCAAAGGCCGGTCCCCGCTTCGGAGCAGGTGGAAGCCCCGACAGTGCGAGTGCCCGAGCTCCAACCGGAGCGGGTTGCCCTGGCGTCCTCTTTGTGGCTCGATCCCGATGTGCGGTGGCTGACCGGCGCGCACGAGGCGGACGGCCACTCCTACCTGGTTCGTGAGCCATATGAGGAACTGCTGTGGTGGCTGCTCATGCCGTCGCTGCTGCACCTGGCCGGTGAGCCGGTCCTGGACCGCTCCGCTCTGGCGGAGTTGGGCAGGTTCATCGACGAAGCCCTGGCCAGCGCGGAGGCGGCAGGATATCGCATCGACGCGCTGCTTGGAACTGCGGAAGAATCCGCTCCGTCCGACGAAGAAGGGGAGACAGTAGCGGAGGCGGACGGAGGCCAGATTGAGCCGTCTGCCGACGAACCCACAGAACCCTCCTTGCCCCGGTGAGCGCGGCAGGAAGGGTGAGTCATCGGGCAACGGGCAGGATGGGGTCGCCGATTTCTGTGCGTTGCCGTGGGATTTGGGAGTCACCTGTTCCTTGAACGGATCAGGGACCCGGAGGTGGTCGTGGGCGCAACAAGAACTCTGCCGCTTTTGGCCTTTCTTCTGGTCTCCGGCATTGGCGTTGCGCAGTCGGTTGACAAGGATCCGGCAGCCGTCATCGAACTCGGCGGAGCCGCCAGTTGGAGTCTCAAGGATGGTGGATCGAGCTTCGGTCCGGCCGTTGCGGTTGAAGTGACGCCTGTGGAGAACTGGCTGGAACTGGAAGCAGGCGCAACGCCGCTTTTTCGGTCTGGTTCGACGGAGTGGGACCTCGACCTCCTGTTCAAGAAGCCATGGACCCTTTCCCGAAAGGTGGAGTTCATGGCTGGCATTGGCCCGGAGTGGATTCATACGAGCCAGAGCGGGGTTAAAACAAACTCATTTGCCGGCGAAGCCGCGCTCGATTTTATGTACTGGCCCACTCGGAAGCACAAATTTGGCTTGTATGTCGAACCTGGCTACGACTACAGTTTTGGCCGAGGGCATGAGCAGTCGGCCGGCATCAACGGGGGGCTGTTGATCGCGATTCGATGAGGTTTCGCCAGATGTGCGGATCCATTTGGAACGATCGGGCGCAGTCTGTGTACGAATTCTTCGATTTGGCTGACTGCCGGTATTTGTCGTTGCGGCCCGGGACCCGTAGAATCACTGGAGGGCGGATGGCGACGCTGCCCGCGGCGGCAATGGGTACCGATGAGCGAACAAGAGACAGGGAATTCCATACAGGCGCAGGCGGTTTCGCCGGCATGGACCAGAATCGAGCGGGCGCGGCATCCCCAGCGGCCTTACCCCATGGACTTCATCGAACGGATCTTCACTGATTTCAGCGAGATTCACGGGGATCGCGCCTATGGCGACGACGAGGCCGTGGCCTGCGGCATGGCCCGGCTTGGCGACGACGAGGTCATGGTCATTGGGAACCGCAAGGGCGGCAACACCAAGGAGCGGGTCCGCCGCAACTTCGGCATGCCTCATCCCGAGGGTTACCGCAAGGCTCTTCGGTGCATGCGCATCGCGGAGAAGTTTGCCCGGCCGGTGATCAGTTTCATCGATCTGCCTGGGGCGTACCCCGGACTGGGCGCCGAGGAGCGGGGACAGGCGGAAGCCATCGCGCGCAACATCCTGGAGATGTCGCGGCTGCGTGTGCCCACCATCTCCGTCATTACCGGCGAGGGCGGCTCGGGCGGGGCGCTGGCGCTGGCGGTGAGCGACCGCGTACTGATCCTTGAGAACGCACTCTACTTTGTGATTACCCCGGAGTCCTGCGCGGCCATCATGTGGCGCGACGCGGCGCACAAGCAACTGGCCGCCGAGGCCATGCGCATCTCCGCGCCCGAGGTTGCCGCGATGGGTTGTGTGGACGAGATTGTGGGCGAGCCGCCGGAGGGCGCGCACGCAGACCGCGAGGCGGGAACCGGCCTGCTGGGCGAAGCACTGAAGAAGCACCTTGCCGCGCTCAAGGCCATGCCGATTGACGAGCTGGTGGCCGCGCGCCAGGCAAAATTCCGCAACATTGCGCAGTTCTACACAGAAGGATAATCTGCTGCATACACCGGCGAGCAGCCAGGAATCTCCATGCTTGCCGGGGAGGCCGATGTGCGCCTGCTTTTTGCCTCCATTCCCTGGTCAGGTCCAATAACTGGGCAATGCGGGGCATTCTCAGCCGAATGCGTTCTCACTGAACGGTGCTTCAGGCAGCCGCCGAGTGGAGTTCTACAGGGTCCAGTTCTGCTTCGCCCGGCATTGAGTGAAGGCAATCGGAATCTGCCGCGTCAGAGAAAAACGGAAGCGTCATCCGAATCCAAGACATCTCTTCGAGCCCAGGACAATTGTCGATTACGACCCTGTTCACGTCAGGCCCCGCTGGAAAGGCGCCCACGCCATTCGCCGTTGATTTCCACTGAACGCCCGGGGACAGTACAATTCAAGCGAATCGGACCGCAAGAGAAGAACCGTGCTCAGATGCATCGGAGGCTCAGCGATCTTGCTTGCAGCCGGAGCAACGCGCTTGAGCTTTGCGTGGCAACCCACGGGCGAAACGATGGAAGGCAATCGTGACGAAGCGTCGGCCAATACAGCAAACAATGCAAGATTGCCGGTATTCATTTGTGCAACGTTGTGGGCAAGGGGCCGAACAGTCGCCGAACTTTCATGGAGGCCAATAGCCTGAGCATCCCATCCAGTCCGTCGCATTCGCGCGTTCCGCTCATCGTGGCATCCAGTGTTTCCACCCTGGGCGGATTCCTGTTTGGGTACGACAACATTGTCATCAGCGGCGCAGTTGGAGATTTGCGGCAGTTGTTTCATCTGGATGCGGCCGGCGTTGGCTGGGCTGCGGGGTGCGCGCTGGTGGGATGCATCGCGGGTTGTGCCTCCGCCGGAACCGTTGCCGATTATCTGGGCAAGAAAAAGGGCCTTTGGCTTTGCGCACTCTGTTTTGCTCTTTCCTCGGTGGGCATGCTCTTCGCCGCGGATCTCCATCAGTTTGTTTTATGGCGGCTGATTGGCGGAGTGGGCATTGGAGCGGCTTCGGTGATTGCGCCCAACTACATTGCCGAGATTGCCCCGACGCGCGTTCGAGGCCGCTGCGTGACGCTCTATCAACTTGGAATCGTGGTTGGGATTCTCGCCGCTGTCTTTATCAATATGCTGATTCAGCGCATGGGCGATGAAGCATGGAACACGTCCACCGGCTGGCGGTGGATGTTCTTCGCCGGAGTTGTGCCGGCGACGCTTTTTGGCTTGATGATTCTGCCCGCTGTCGAAAGCCCGCGGTGGTTGATGAAGATGGGCCGGCGGGATCAGGCCATCGGCGTGCTTGTCAGGATCAATGGAACTGAGGTCGCGCGGCAGGAAGCCGCGGAAATTGAAAATTCACTTGCCACTGAAGAAGGCCATATCTCGGAGCTCTTTACCACCTTCCGCCGGCCTCTGCTTCTCGGCATCATGCTGGCGGGGTTACAGCAGATCAGCGGAATCTCTCCGCTGTTTTCGTTTCTGCCGGAGATCTTCCGGGCCGCCGGAACGGGGACGAGCGATGCATTCTTCCAGTCCGTGCTGGTGAGCCTGGTCAATCTTTCGTTTACCTTATTCGCTCTCTGGCTGGTGGACCGTGCCGGGCGCAAGACGCTGATCCTGGCGGGTACCGCCCTGCAATTCGTCTCATTTGCACTGGTCGGGTGGTTTTATCACATCCACGGCAGCGGTTTGGCAATTCTGATTTTTGTCATGAGCTTCGTCGCAGGCCACGCGTTTGGCAACGGTGTCGCTTGCTGGGTGATCATCTCGGAGATCTATCCCACCAAAGTTCGCGGGCGCGGCATGTCCATCGCAACGACCGCGCTGTGGCTGGTCGGGTACCTGGGAGACCAGATGTTTCCCATCATGAAGCAGCATCTGGGATCGGACGGCGCTTTCTGGTGTTTCAGCGCCGGTGCGCTGTTGACGGTGGTTCTGGTCGCCTGGCTGATTCCGGAAACCAGGGGCCGTTCTCTGGAAGAGATCACGAAGTTCTGGACGGAAGAAAAGGCGATCAAGCTTTCATAAACAGGGATGCCGGGAGAGGACACCTCCCGCCCTCAGAAAGAGAACGCTTTCGCCGACAACCAACGCTGGGTTGCGGCTGATCGACGGTACGGAAGGGCGGCAACGAATTGAATGGACGGCAAAGGATTGAAGCAGCGCTGCAAGGCAATTGGCCAGATCGCACACCGGTCATGCTGCATAACTTCATGATGGCGGCGCGAGAGGCCGGCATCACGATGCGACAGTTTCGCGAAGACCCAAGGCTCATTGCGAAAAGCTTTGGAGACGCAGCGGAGCGCTACGGGCTCGATGGCATCTTCATGGATGTCGATACCGCGACTCTATCCGGCGCCGTTGGGGTCCCGATCGACTTCCCGGAAGACAATCCAGCCCGTTGCCATGGATCGTGTTTGTCCACACTGCAAGCGGTGCGGGACCTGGAGCCGATCGACCTATCTCGCGACCCAAGAATTCAGATATGGACGGAAGCGGTTGCGATGCTGGTGCGCGACTACGGGCACGCAATCTACATACGGGGCAACTGCGATCAATCCCCGTTCTCACTGGCGGGGTCCATGCGCGGGCTGGATCAGTGGCTCATGGATGTGGCGTCTCACGAAGACGATGAACTCGTTCACACCCTGCTTGTGTACTGCACGGGGATCGTGTGCCAATTTCTGAGGCTCATGGCAAAGACGGGCGCGCACATGCTTTCCAATGGCGATAGTCCGGCCGGGCCCGACATGCTCTCGCCACGCCTCTATGGCGCCTATGCGTTGCCCTATGAACGGCAGGTTGCCGATTGTTCTCACGAGGAAGGGCTTCCTTATCTGCTGCACATTTGCGGGAAGACCGACCGGATACTCAAGCAAATGGTAGAGATCGGTGCTGAAGCTTTGGAGATCGATTTCAAGACCGACGCTCAACTGGCGCACGATGCATTCAAGGACAAGATCACCTTTGTCGGGAATATCGACCCTTCCGAGGTTCTGGCGCGAGGGACTCCTGAACTAGTCAAGCTCAGAACGGAAGAGCTCCTGGACGTGTTTGCAGATACTCCACGATTCGTGCTCAACAGCGGCTGTGCGCTTCCAGCGGATACGCCCGCGGAGAACATTCGCGCCATGCTGGCCTGTGTAAGGAATCGCCCCAGCCACGAGATGGCCTGAGACGGTCGGCTCGAATGGCCGGCCTTCGCCTGGAGTGAGAACTCGATCGCATTCGAAGTCTTCAGGCCGTTCCGTTATGCGCACGGGATGGGTGGGCGAAATCCTTTCGCTTTTGCGATTGGAGATCAGGCCTTGTACGGGTCGCCGACCTCCATGGAGAACTCCCACAAGCCGCGGGCGCGCTGGTACATCAGCGCACGGTAGACCGTCGGGTCGCTGATGCGCCAGGCCTCTGGCGTGCTGAACCAGTAGGCGGTCTCTTCGTTGATCCAGGTCTGGTAGTAGACGCCCCAGGCCGCCAGCAGAGCGTTGGCCTGCAAGGCTCCGTCGTCATGCTCCTTGCCGCAGTGGTAGATGTTGGCGGCGGCACAGTAAGAGACTCCGGTCCAGACCTCGAATTGGTGCAGGTATTCGCTGTCGCCTACTCCGGGCAAAGAGTCGGGGTGAACGGCATTGGCCACGCCCACATCTCCGACCCCGTCGCCATTGCAGTCCTTCAGCGCCAGCACGCCGCGGCGGAAGAGCTGACGGTAGTGGGAGACCATGCGGTCGGGGTTCAGCACGGGAGGCAGATCGGTGACATCGATGTAGCGCTGGCCGATCATGGCGTCGCCCATCATGTCGTCGTTGTGCTGGTTGTATTGGTAATAGCCGTACTGCCCGTTCCAGAACTGTTTTTCGGTGCTGGCTCGCGCCTTATCGAGGAGAGCGGCAATCTCTTCGGCGAACGGGCCCTCTTTGCGCAGGCGCGCCACTGCCAACATCATCTCCAGCGCGCCGATCCACAGCACGGCATTGAAGAGCTTGTTCTCGAGGTACTCCGAACTCTTCATCTCACTCAAGCCATCGCCATCGGTATCGGTCGTGATCTGGTAGCGATAGCTGCGAATCATCGCGGGCCAGACCTCATCGAGGAATTTGTCGTCTCTGGTCTTGTGCCAGTAGGCGTAGCACTGCTGGATGAACTTGGGCGAAAGCTCGGACCACGGGGTAGTGATGCGGCCCGCGATGCCGCGCGGGCTCCGGTTGTAGCCGCGGCCGTAGCCATCGTAGTCGAAGAGCGGATCGCCGCCATGAACCTCGCCGGCGTCGTGGGGGCAACTGCCGTCGGGCGTGTCCATGACAAAATCCCGGAACAGAAGCAGCGTGGAGCGCTCCTGGTCGGGCCACAGGTCGCGATTGCTGCGGGCCGGGTGCTGGCGGACATCGAAAGACTCGGCGAAGGAGTATTCCTGGCATTCCATCACGAAGGAGATGTGCTGGCCGGGACGGTTGCCGAACCTCTTGGGCCTGGTAATGCAGCCGTTCTCCCAGAAGGAACCGCCAAACGTGGCGTAGTAAAGCTCGTTGAGCGTGGCCTGCCTGAGCCACTCCGGGCAGGCTTCATTGTGGATGATCGGCTTCTGCCAGGCGTCGACAGCGGCCAGCCAACTGTCGCGATTTTCGAGTGCCTCCTGGCATAGGCGGAAGGCTTGCTCCGGCGCGGAAGGGAACCATTCGGTGTACCTTCTCCACCAGCGCGTGCCGGCATCAAACTGAATCTGCGGGAAGTACCAACTCAGCGCGAAAGGCACGGTGGCGCTGGCTCCGGGCTCCAGTTCCACGGTGACGCAGAGCGCGCCGCTGGGCATCTGGCTGGATTGGGCCAAGGCCGTGTTGGCCAACGCTCCATGCTCTGCAAAGCTCTTCCAGATATCCGCGCCGTTGCCGTCTCCATCCCATACCGGCACACAGGTGGCGGGATGGCTGGTGGCAATGCACCATTCAGAACCCTCTGTCTCAGGAGAGTTGTTTGCGTCGTGTGCCTCCATCAGAATCGCGGTCACTCCGCCCTTCGCATCCTCGATGACCCGGTTGCTCAAACCCTGCCGGGCCCTCGCGGCTTTGTCGGCCGAGGCGTGCTGCGCGCCTGCCAGCGGAGTATTCTGCGGCCCGGTGTAGGGAGCGTTCGGGAAGGTGAACATCAGCGACACCCTTGCTTTTGCCCTGGCTGGATTGTGGATCTTGAACAGGAACAGCGCCGCGGGATAGGATGTCTCGCGATAGTTGTCCTTGATCACCGGGCTGAAGAACTGCAAGGATACATCGGACGAAAATCCTTTATAGGTGCACCAGCCCTTTGGGAACAGGGCGTAATAGTCGCCATCGCCTGGGCTCAGCCTCGGCCATGCCGGCAAAACATCTTCCGTCGCCAGAGTGCGCGCCTTCACTTCGCTGCCCGCAATCTCTTCGCGCACATGGAACGCGGCCTGAGACAGAAAGCGGTCCTCATATCTGCCTGTCTTCAACTGCCAGGGGCCGAACGAGCCGCACAGGTTATACATGAAATTCCCGGCGCCGATGCCGCCCAGCGGAATTCCCTTCCGGCTGCGTGTGGGCGTGTTCAGGCCGTTCAGTTCTCCCGAATCTTCGATCTTTTCCGGCCGCAGGTTGATTTTCGGAATGCTGCCAAACGGCCGGCTCCAGGCACAGGAGGGGATCGGCCACGCTGGGGCTTCGTCAGCCGGTTTTGCTGTTGTGGACGCCGGCTGCTTCTTGCTATCAGGCGCTGCTGCATTGGCCATGCTCAACGGACTGGCCGCGGCCAACAGGCCTGCTGCCGAGGATGCGCGCAGGAATCCGCGGCGCGAAAGGTCGTTCTTCATCGTGCTGCCTCTGGAAACGAAAAATTGATGAGATGATGCCGGCGAGAAGTCATTGCGGAGGGACACTCCCCAGTGGATCGACGTGGGATTGAAAACAGCACTCCAGGCGGGCGAGCGTGAAGCTGTCAGCCGGAGCAACTTTATCCTGGCGAGATTTCGCATGAATTGTACCCCTCCCGCAGGCTTATTGGAAATTGCCAGCAAGTGACCTGAATTTCGTTCTCGTGTGGGAAGAGCTTTTCACGCATGCTGTCCGGTGCGTTTTCGCCACGCCGATTCTGCAAATATCTGTTTGGATCGTTCGATTTGAAACTGTCACTGGAAATTTGCACTCCGCAGTCCCGATCACGCCGCTGGGCGTGGATCGCCGATGGATTGCGACGGGTTGGGATAGAATGCTCTGTGCATTCAGGCAGAGAGGAAACGGTGCACTTTCTGCCTGCAAACTGCGCAGGCCTTGGGCAGGCAGCGCATTTGCCAATTCCAGTCAGATGGAGTGGTGGAGGGAAGCCAGGTGAGCATGAATCGGCGGAGATTTATCGGGATCGTGGGCGCGGGTTTCAGCCTGCCTGCCTTTGCAGCACCATTTGAGGTTCTGGCGCACGGCGCAGACGACAACTCGGAGGGCAAGGCGAAGAAGGCGTATGGGGCAGGCCACTTTGGCGAGTGGATTGCCGACGAGTTCGGATTGCCTGCTTACCGCTACACCTGCAACCAGGTGACCGACCCGATGGCTGTGTCGCCGGTGCATAAAGAGTGGCGGTCGCCGACCGACCACACGCACCAGGTGGGCAACGACCGGCTTGTGGCCGCGGTATCGAACTACGGTTACGTGCAGGTGCGGCAGGACGAGGGCTCGCCCAAGTTTCTCAACGACTATTTTCCCGAGCAGTCGCGCTACGGCGCCGGCATCGGCTTTTTGACCGACGGCAAGCAGGTGCTGAGCACCTATTATCCCGGCAACGGCGATTCGTTCGAGAGAATCTTCGGCGAGGGTTACCTGCGCAAGACGGTCAGGAGCCGGCAGTATGAAGTGGAACAGACGGTAGCGGCTCCTTACGGCGACGACCCGGTGATCGTTTCCATGGTGAAGGTGACCAATCGCGGGACTACCGCGGCCGACCTGCGCTGGGTCGAGTACTGGGGCGCGCAGAATTACCAGTTCTCCTTCCGCTCCGGCATGGAAGCCGATGTGCAGCACGCCGCCACCAAGGCCGCGGAATTGCGACGCGCGTTTGCCGCGCGCTTTTCTCACAAGTTCTCGCTCATGCCGAACGGCGCCGGATTGATGGAGACGCAGAGCTTCCTGGGGCGCACGCCCGATGAAGAAGCGATGTGGGTGCAGATTGAAGCGGGCATGAAGAATCCCGATGGCCCGTTCGGCGGTCACCTGCATGAAGTTGCGCCCGGCGCCGTATGGGAAGACGTGAATCCGCCCTCCACGTTTCTTGTATCGCTCGATGCGCCGGCAGACGGCTGCGCGACAGATGCGGCCGCCTTCTTCGGCTCGGGTGGCGTTGCGAATCCCTCCGGCCTCGCGAGTTCTCTCGACAACGATCTGAGCGCGACAGGCCCGTCCAGCGCCTTCCTGCTGGAGCGCAAGCTACATCTCGAGCCTGGCCAGAGCAGGACGCTCTACTTCCTCTACGGCTACGTGCCCGAAGGGTTCACCGCCGGTGAACTGGCGAAGAAATATTCAGCCGATCCAGCCGGAACCCTGCGCCGCTCCTCTGCCCAATGGAAGAAGGAAGGGCTGCGCTTCTCGGTTCCCTCCGAGCCGTGGGTAGAGCGCGAGATCTCCTGGCACAACTACTATCTACGCAGCTCCATGACCTGGGACAGCTTCTTCAAGGAGCACATTCTGTCGCAGGGGCACGTCTACCAGTACGTCATGGGTTTCCAGGGCGCGGCGCGCGATCCGCTCCAGCACACGCTGCCTTTTATCTTCAGCAATCCCGGCATCGTCAAGGGAATCATTCGCTACACGCTCAAGGAGATTCAGCCGGATGGTTCGATTCCCTACGGCCTGGTGGGCAGCGGCATGCCTATGCCTTCGGCCTTCGATCCGGGCGATCAGGAGATGTGGCTGCTGTGGGCCGCGTCGGAGTACGTGCTGGCCACGCGCGACAGCAAATTCCTTGAAGAAAAGATCACGCCCTACATGCATCGCGAACCTTCGGCCTCCGATCCAACGGTGCGCGATCTGCTCTCGCGCGCCTTCACGCACCTAGTGCATGAAATCGGCGTCGGCGCGCACGGGCTGATGCGGCTGGCCATGGGCGACTGGAACGATGGAAGCGTGGCGGGCAGGGTTCCTGAAACGTATGTCCATGAGGGGCATCAGCAGGGCGAGAGCGTGCTGAACGCCGCAATGGCCAGCTATGTTCTTGACTTCTACGGCCGCATGCTGAACTCCGTGGGCGACAAGGAAGGCGCGGCTGAGGCCCGCGCAAAGGCCGGCGCGCAGCGCGAGGCGGTGAGGGCAGTGTGGACGGGCAAGTGGTTCAGGCGCGCCTGGCTGGGGCCGAACCTGGATTGGATCGGCGATGACCGCATGTGGCTGGAGCCGCAGCCATGGGCCATCATCGGCGGCGTGACGAGCTTGGAGCAGCGCAGGATTCTGGTGGACTCAGTGAACAGGGAACTGCGCCGCCCGTCGCCGATTGGCGCGCTGATTTTGAACATCGGCGAAGACACGCCGGGGAAGCGCCCCGGCATTCTGGAGAATGGCGGCATCTGGCCGAGCATCAACGGAACGCTGATCTGGGCGCTTGCGCTGGCGGGCGGCCCTGCCGCCTGGGATGAGTGGAAGAAGAACTGCCTGTCCATGCATGCCGAAGCCTATCCGGAGATCTGGTACGGCATCTGGAGCGGCCCCGACTCTTATAACTCGGTTCTGTCGAAGCATCCCGGGCAAACCATGTTTGGCGAGCCGCCGGTGGACGGCAAGCCGTCGCCCACCGACTGGGGCGTCAACTGGACCGACTTCCCGGTGATGAACATGCACCCTCATGCCTGGCCGCTTTACAGCGCAGCCAAACTGCTGGGCGCGGACTTCCACGAAGACGGAGTGACCTTTGCCCCGGCGCTGCCGCCGGCCGAATACAACTTCGACTCGCCACTGGTTGGCTTCAGCAAGTCGGCCACGGGATATGCCGGCTGGTATGCGCCCGTGGTCAGCGGGAACTGGAAGATCGAGATCCGACTACCGGAGGCTGAAGTGGTCCGGTTGAAGCAGATCAAAGTCAATGGAGCGGTTGTGCCTCTGGCGCAGGGCGCAAACACGATCAGGTTCAGCGGCGAAGGAGGCAGGGGGAAGCCACTCCGCTGGGAAGTGAGCTAGCGCGGTGGTTGCAGGCCCCCGCGCAATCACTCGTTCAAATGCCGGCGATACCGCATGGCCGAGGTTTACTCGGCCATGAGTACCGCGGATGTTCCCGCCTTCAACGTCAAAGTGGCCAGGGTGTTTCCCTGACCTGTGGTGACTTTGACCAGCTCCCCGGTTGAAGCATTTTTCACCTTGCGCATTCCATGAAAGCTGACGGCGACGGTCTGTGACTCGCCCCAGTTGCATAAGATAGCGCTTGCGTCCGATGCGCCCACCAAACCGCGAAAGAGGACTTTGTCGGAACCCTGTTTCAACTGGACGGGCATCTCCGCGGCTTGCCTCAGAGCCGGCGCGATGATCCATTGTTGGACGACAGGGTTATTCCTGCGCAGGTAAGCGAGCGTGACCGCGGACTCGAAGTAATAAACCTGGCCCTTTCCGAAGCTGTGCTTCACCTCGAATGGGTTTCCGTCGCGGTCGCGCAGCACAACATCGGCGCCTTTGACTTCCAGCGGCAGTTTCCAGAGTTCGCCGCCCAGTTCGTTCTGCGCCGTCACAGAGTAGGGATGGCTGGGTTGAACGGGGTAGATCTCGACCGCTTCAACGCCGAAGAGGTCGGTCAGGTGGCCGGGAACGGTGGGATAGATCTTGCCCCGCTCATTCTTCCACGCGGTAATGCCATCGGCCCACAGCGTGCCGCCCTGTTTCACATAGTCTTTCAGCGCGGCGATGGTTGCTTCGTCCATGGCGTAAGCGACGGGAGCGTACAGGACCGCGAACTTGTTTACCTCGCCGCGCTTCAGTTGATCGATATCGACATACTGCGCCGGGATGTGCGCGCGCAGGAGGGCAAGGTAGCAACCCTTCAGCGCGTTCTGAGCATCTTCCGAGCGGCCGGTGTCAGGGCTTCGGCGGGACTGCCATTTGCCGTCGAGGTTGTTGATGACGGCTGTGTCGCGATCGTAGAGGATGGCCACCCTCGCCTGCTGTGGATGCTGGCTGGCGAGCGAGGGATTCTTGTCCAGCACCTCGGCCACGGCCTTGACCGCGGGCAAACGAACTGTGGGCTTGCCTTCCAGGCTGACCAGGCCCCACTCGCCGGCCTCGGTGCCGATGTCTCGGGGATGCCAGAGCCAGAAGATGACCGCATTTGCGCCCGCGCCGTACGAGTCCCACATCCAGCGGGTCAGATCCTGCGGCGAAACCGTGAGCGAGAACTGGCCGGTGTAGACGGTCGGGCCAGCTTGCAGTTCGGTGACCCAGAAAGGCTTGCGCGGCTCGGCAAGGGCGGCGCTGTCGATCAGATCGAGGCGATAGGAGTACAGCTCTCCGTAGTTGGCTTCCGGCGTCTCGGGGGGCACGGCCCAGGCCGTGTGCATGGACACGCCGAGAATATCGGTGACTTTCTTTTCTTTCCATACGTCCTGCCCAGATGCGTCCCCGGTGGGTTCGGTCACGTTGAAATGGACCGGGTGCTTTGCATCCAAAGCCAGGACCTTCTCCCGAATCCAGGCCAGCGTATCGATCAGGTTGTCGACGTTGAATGCCTTCCAGTCGAGGTACATCTCCTCGTCCATCCAGTAGTCGGAAAACTGATTCGGTTCGATCCTGACCTCGTCGAACGAATGGATGGGCCGGAACCAGTGTTTGTTCACTTCATCCACCGTTCCGTATTTCTTCTGGAGCCAGCGTCCGAAGGCCTTGAACGTGTCCGCGTCCTGGTGGTATTTGGTGGGCTCGTTCATCAGCAGCCACGCGCCGGCGCCGGGATGATTCCTGTAGCGGCCTACGACCTTTTCCAGATAGACTTCGGCGCTTGCGCGCAACTCCGGATCGTCGAGGTTGGCTCGCTGGTGATAGAACGTGGTCTTGTTCATCCAGCCCGGAGGATCTTCCGTGCACAATGTGGCCGCGATCTTGATGCCGTTCTCTGCGGCAGCGTCGTAGATCCAGTCGTACCCTTCGAGATTCCAGTTTCCGGGCGTCCTCTCGATATCGTCCCAGATGACAAAGATTCGAACCAGCGAGATGCCGTTTTCATGCATCAGCTTGAAATGTTTTTCAACGGTTTCCTTTGTCTCTGTGCGGTTCAGAAAGAACTCGGTGCCGACGTGCAGCTTTCCGGTCAGCTCGGTCAGTGCAGGTTGCCGCTCACCGGCATCGGCTGCCGGAATCTGGGCTGCCGCGCTGCACGCGCCGGCTGCCAGCAGCCCAAGAGCAGCTATGCAAGCCGCGCGACGGCCGGCGGCGCATGCGTACCTGCTTTGTGGGCGAAGCATTGTGTTCAAGAATGCGCTGAAAAAGCCATGCAGACGATGCGCGTCTTTCATTGACTGTCCCTTCTTCCTCGTGGGCGTGTTTCCAATGGACCGCGGCGGCCCGCTTTTGTCCGTGCGTTGCACGGAGAGCCCGCGGAGCGTCGAGTTCCGTTTCTTCCGTGGAGCCGCAGTTACGGCGCCCAGGAATGCGATCCGCATTCCTGGCCAACATGAGACCACAATCGCTCAAGATTGACAAAACTGGCGGGTTGTCCTATACCGAAGGGTCTCCATCGGATCGGTGATGGCCGTTCTGAAACGAGCAGGCTTTGTTCGCAAGACAGATGGCAAGCGGGGGGAAGATGCAAGACCAGGATTTGTCAGGGTTATCGAGGGGGCATTCGCGGCGCGCAGTGCTTAAGTCGGTGGCAGGACTGATGGCGGCGAGCGCATTGCCTCCAGCGCTCTCGGGCATGGCCGCGCCGGCAGCAATCGCTAATTCAATCAACCCAAGATGGTATGGATTCAACCTGCTGGAGTATTTCTCCACCGATCCGGATTGGATGAAGCACTTTCCTTACCAGAACGATGGAATGTTCAAGGAAGATGACTTCCGCTGGATACGCGACTGGGGCTTCAACTGGGTTCGGCTGCCCATGGACTACCGCTTCTGGACCGATCCCAATGACCTGCTGAAGATCGACGAGAAGAAGATCGAACGGATCGACCGGGCGATCCGGCTCGGCGAAAGGTACGGGGTACACGTCAATATCTGCCTGCACCGGGCGCCGGGATTCTGCATCCTCGATGGGGGCGACGAGAAGGCGACCACGATTCATGTGACGCCGGAGAAGACCAGCGTCTATCGCGACCAGGCAACCCTGGATGCGTTCGTCCACCAGTGGGTTTACTTTGCCGGAAGGTACGCCGGCATCGCGAGCGAGAAGCTGAGTTTTAACCTGGTGAACGAGCCTGTCGAGGACCCCAAGGACTATGCCCGGGTGGCGCGCGCGGCCATCGCGGGCATTCGTGAAAAGGACCCCAAGAGACTGATTGTGACCGACGGCTGCAAGGGAGGCGGGGCGATCATTCCAGAGCTGTTCGACACCGGCATCATGCAAAGCTGTCACGACTATTCGCCGTTCCAACTCACGCACTATCACGCGGAGTGGGCGCGCCCCGGCAGCGAAGGGCTGCCGCTGCCCACGTGGCCATTGCAGGATGCGCAGGGGAAAGTGATTGCCGACACGCGGACCATCGAGGAGCAGTTTCGTCCATGGAGAGACCTGGCGCGGCACGGGATTCCGATTCACTTCGGCGAGATGGGCTGCAATCGATATACGCCCGCGCACATTGTCCATGCATGGTTCAGCGACAGCCTGGACATGATCGCCGGGTTGCACTCCGGGTGGGCGTTGTGGAACTTCCGGGGACCTTTCGGCATCCTCGATACCAACCGCCCAGGCACGCAATACACAGACTGGCACGGGCATCCACTGGACGGCACTTTGCTTCGGCTGCTTCAGGCCAAAATGAGGGCCTGAAGAGGGGTGGTTGCGCGATCCTGGCAACCGGGTGACGGTTCAAACACGCACGACCCAGTGCCTTGCATGACCCCAGCCGGGCCTTGTGCGCGGGCGGGGACGCCGACTCTCACCCCAGGATCGAGGCTGGAATAAGTCGTGTTATACGTGCAACTTGCGGAGATCGCAAAGGGGCGGGAAAATAAGTCTTGACAGAGCTTCCACTGGAGGGGTAAAACGTTTGAGCCGTTCGTTGCGCCATCATTTTGGTTTTATCCCGGTAACGTTATCATCGGCAAGTGCGGGAAGCCGCAAGGATTTCATTGCCCGTCCGCACGTGAAGTGTGCAAGCGCAAGTCCCTTGAGGAGAAGGAATGCAACGGGTTCCGGAACCTTTTGAAGTAGTTGCCATCGCTTCAGCGGGAAGAGAAGATTTTCAAGCTGGCGCGTTTGGCGTTGAAGCTTTTTTTGTTTCCCCGGAGGAGTTGAGATGTTTTGATCCGTGGGGCCAGGAGCGTTGTTGGCGATCAGAATTTCCGCTGGCAGGATTCATTCCGCCTTGCAACAGGAGGGTGGATTGATTGGTGGCAGACGAAATCAACGCGAACAAGCGCATCTGGAACTAAGTACTTCAAGCAACACGAACCGCCTTTAGGAGGCACTCATGAGTGTCAACTCATTACCAGACGCAAAGCGTATGCGGTGGCCGGTCGGTCTTGGCTTCTTGTGCATCGCACTTGCGATCGCAATGCTGCTTCTGCCGTCAGCGACGGCATTTGCACAAACCACATCCGGACAGATTGTGGGCACGCTCACAGATCCGTCAGGCAGCGTGGTTCCGCAAACCAAGGTCACCTTGGTCAACGTCGCCACACAGACCAAGAACGATGGCGTCACAGACGCCTCGGGTTACTATCAGTTCTTCAACGTGCCCCCGGGCAATTACAAGATCGTTGTCCAGAAACAGGGTTTCAAGCAGTTGTCGCAAGGCCCTTTCGAACTGCAGGTGGAAGGATCTCTGCGCGTCAATCTCGCGTTGGAGGTTGGCAGTGAGAGCCAGACGGTGACGGTCACCGCGGCTTCGCCGCTGATTCAGGCGGAGAGCACCTCGCTTGGCTCCGTGGTAGACGAGCGCGAAACCACTGAGTTGCCGCTCAACGGCCGCAACCCGATGAACCTGACGGCCCTGGTTCCGTCCGTCGTGCCTCAAGGGCAGTCGACCGGAAACACCAACAGCGCCAACCCCTTCGCCTGGGGCAACTACCAGATTGGCGGCGGCATGGCCAACCAGAGCGGCACATTCATCGACGGCGCTCCGGTCAACACTACCTATATCAACCTGACCGCCCTGGTGCCCACGCAGGACTCACTGGGTGAGTTCAAGGTGGATACCAACGACCTCTCCGCCGAGTACGGCCATCTGGCCGGCGGCGCAATCCAATTCAGCACCAAGTCGGGAACCAACAACCTGCACGGCGGCGTGTGGGAATATCTCCGCAACAAGATATTCGACGCCAACGACTACTTCGACAACCACTCGGGAACGCCGCGTGGTTCCTTCACCCAGAACCAATTCGGTGGTAACCTCGGCGGCCCGGTGGTGATTCCTCATCTGTACGACGGCCACAACAAGACCTTCTTCTTCTTCAACTGGGAAGGTTTCTACCTGCGCCAGGGCCAGACGTTTGTCAACACTGTGCCCACCGCCGACGAACTCGCCGGCAACATGAATCTGTTGCCACAGGTTTCGGGGCCCGCCGGAACTCCGATTACGCCCATCATCTATGACCCGCTGACGGCGTGTCTGCCCACAACCCCCGGCTGGGATGCTGCCACAAGCACTTGTCCCACGACGTATGCCGCGGGCACCACGGGCCTCAACCACGGCGACAGGCTGCCGTTCCCTGGAAATGTCATTCCCGCGAACCGAATCAACCAGGTGGCAGTCAACTACATCAACAAGTTCTATCCCGTCAGCAAGGTAGGCACCAACGCCGTGGTGAACAACTACACGGCCAACGCCCCCATCGGCGGCCAGAACTTCCAGACCGTTATTAAAATCGACCACCAGGTTTCGGACAGGCAGCATCTCAGCGGCCGCTATACCTACTGGTCCAACACCAACCTGCCCCAGGACCCGCTAGGCACCGGCATCTGCCAGGACCGCTGCGCGGAGAAGTTCGGGGTCAACAACGGAGTTCTCGACGACACCTACACCTTCAACTCCACCACCGTCCTCGATCTGCGCCTCAGCTACCAGCGCTTCGTCTACACCCGCGCAGCCAAGGACAACACATATAAGCCGTCCGATATCGGCCAGAACCTGGGCAGCGCGACCATTGAATATCCAGGCCCGTTGGTGGTCTCCATCGCCGGCTTTGACACCGCCAATACTTTTGGCAGCGGCGGCGCGGACAGCACCATCGGCAACGCCTCCGATAACGACCGCATCGCCGGCAACCTGAACAAGATTGTCGGAAAGCACAGCCTCAAGTTCGGCGGCGAGTATCTCCGCGCAACCTTCAACTATTTCCAGTCGAACAACTCGGCCGGACAGGGGAGCGTTGACGGCACCTGGACAAACAACAACAGCGGTACCTCTACAGCGACGCAGAGCTGGACCGGCGCCGGCCTGGCGACTTTCCTGCTGGGCTATACCAATTCAATTGGCTACCTCAATGTGGCTCCGAATACCTCGGAGATGCTCTATCCGGCGCTGTTTATCACCGACGATTGGCGCATGACTTCCAAACTGACTGCGCACATTGGCTGGCGCTGGGAAAACGGCCTGCCCTGGACCGACAGGCACAACAACATCAGCTACTTCGATCAGAGCGCGCTCAATCCTATCCTTCAGGATGCGGGCATCACAAACTTCCCAGGGTCCGCCGAAGTGGTGGCTTCGCCGACGCGCGTCCAGCGCTATGCGCAGAATCACTTCAACTACCAGTTCTCGCCTCGCATCGGCTTCAGCTATGCCCTCACGCCGAATACTGTGCTGAGCGGCGGCTACGGCGTCCTCTGGATTCCTCTCGACGTCGGCTTCCAGTCATCGCCGAACAACGATCCAATCAACGCGCTTTCCACCGGGTCCGTCACATCGCTGGACTCCAATTACTCTCCCGCCGCGGCGAACAACTTCTCTGCTCCGCTGCCAAATGGAATGTCTCAGCCGCCCAAGCGCAGCACGGACCCCAACACGGGCTTCCAGAAACTGCTGCTTGGCAATGGCTACAACCTGAACAATCCTCTTAACCCCTATCCGTATGCACAGCAATGGAACTTTGGGGTCCAGCAGCAGTTCGGCGGCAGCTTTGTGGTGGATGTTGCCTACGCCGGCGCCAAGGGAACGCATCTGCCCTGGTACAGCCTTTCCACGAGCGCATTGCCGGACCGGTTCTTCAATACCGCTTCGCTGGCGATGTTGAAATCCACCTCTCCAAACCCCTTCATGGGAGTCCTCAACCCCACCAGCGGCCTGAACTCCGCGACCACCGTCACGGGTAAGCAACTGGTGTCGCCCAACCCGCAGTACAACAACGGCATGGGTATTGCGTCCGCCGATTTTGCCAACTCCGATTACCACTCGCTGCAGGTCAAGATGCAGAAGCGGTTTACCGGGGGCGCATCCATCAGCGCAGGCTATACCTACGCCAAGCTGATCAGTGCGACCGACACCCTGACCGGCTGGCTGGAATCGTCATCCGCGGACAACTGGGGTGTGATTGATCCCAACCACCTGGAGCTCGAAAAAGCGCTCTCCAGCAACGATGTCAGGAGTCGTCTTGTGGTCAGCTACGTCTACGACATCCCGGTGGGCCGCGGCAAAGCAATTTTGCCCGACATCCCACGGGTTGCCGACGAGGTGATCGGTGGATGGGGCGTGGAAGGCATCACCACCTTCCAGACCGGCTTCCCGATTCCCATGAGCGGATTCTCCAACTTGAACGGCGACTACGGCTTTGGCCAGAGACCGGCCATTGTGGCTGGCTGCAATCGGACCCAGCAGAAAGGTGGCCCGATTGAAACCAGGCAGTTCTTTAACCCCTCTTGCTACGCGCAGGCACCGGAATTCACCTTCGGAATGCAGAGGAACGACTCGCAGGTAAGAGCCCCGGGCATCGACAACTGGGATACTTCCATCTTCAAGAATTTTCCAATCGACAAGGATGGAAAGGTCAATCTTGTCTTCCGCACCGAGTTCTTCAACGTGTGGAACCGCACCCAGTTTGGCGTGCCCAATGGCAATGTCACCGGCGCCCAGGCTGCCGAAGTCAGTAATCAGGCTAACCTGCCCAGACTGATACAGTTTGCCATGCGCATCAAATTCTAACCAACCTTAACCCTTCTCAAGTTGCCGTCGCCGGCATGAAAAATGTCGGCGGCGGCAACTTGAAAGCTTAGTCGGTACGCAGGATAAAGACCTTAACGCGGTGCGGAATTAGACGAGTTATACCGGTTTTCAGTCAGCGGGACGCAAGAACGAAATCGACGGAAAGTCCTCTCTTCATGCAAGAAGAATGATGGGACAGACAGGCCAAAACGGTCCAGAAGAGCGTCTCGCGGCCACGGCAACCGTTATCATTGAACTTGATTGCGATAGAACCGTACCAAACCACGCGCACCGTTATGGATAACGGCAATTCGGCAGATGGGTTTTTATCTTCGGTGGAAAGCGGCATAGTCGATTCGCCATACGAAGGCTCTGTGCAACGTTCATTGCGCGAGATTGGATGGGGCACTTTCTCGCAAGGCAAACTGGAGCCAGCCGCTCACGTATGCGGAGGCGCCTTGGAGGGTTATGAAGTTTTGCTCCGCCCATGACATGCTCGCGGCGATGATTGGCGCCGGTTCCGTTGTTTTGCTCTGTGGGGCCGCGTTGTCGCCTTCCTTCGCCCCGGACCAATCGCTGCCCGCAACCCAGCCTGCGAAGATCACAGTCAGCTATCCCGTCGATGGGTCCATCTTCCCCCCCGAGATTACGCCGCCCACTTTTCTGTGGCATGATTCCAGCGGCACTGCGACACGGTGGATGGTTGAGGTCTCCTTCGCGGACCACTCCCCGGCAATGCGCATGGCTGCGCCGGGCCCATACATGCAAATGGGCAAGATCGATCCCAAAGCAGGTCCGGGGATTGAGCTGACTGCGGAGCAGGCAGACACACATACCTGGAAGCCGGATGCAGTGACATGGGCGAAAGTCAAACGCTTGTCGGTGAAATCGCCGGCAACGATCGCTATCACCGGCTTCGCCGCCGACGGCTCAAAAACTCCGGTGTCGGCCGGCATGGTCACCATCTCCACATCGCTCGATGCCGTCGGCGCCCCGGTGTTTTACCGCGATGTTCCACTGGATACCACTCCCAGCGGCGGCAAAGGCCCCATCCAGCCTTTGCCGGCAGCGGATCTTCCACTCATCAAATGGCAGTTGCGCAACATTGCCGAGCCGCAGAGCCGCGTGATGATGCAGGATCTTCCCACATGCGCCAATTGCCATTCGTTTTCAAGGGACGGCAAGACGCTTGGGTTGGATCTGGATGGACCGCAGAATGACAAGGGGCTGTACGCCCTTGTGCCGGTGGCCAAAGACACGACCATCCGAAATCGCGATGTCATTCGCTGGAGTTCCTTTCAGGTCAACGCCGCGGGCCGCAGCTCCGAGCGCACAGCAAAACGGTTTGGATTCATGTCCCAGGTCTCCCCGGACGGCCGCTATGTGATCACAACCATCGGGCCGCCGAGGCCCGCGCAAGCCAATCAGGGCGATCATCCCAGCATGCCGGCCGGGATATTGGACCATCTCTACGGCACCAACTACAAGGACTTCCGCTTCCTCCAGGTCTTTTATCCGACGCGGGGCATTCTGGCCTTCTACGACCGGAAGGAACAGAAGATGCAGTCGCTGCCGGGCGCGGACGATCCGCAATTCGTGCAAGCCTGCGCATTCTGGTCGCCGGATGGCAAATACCTCATATTCAGCCGCGCCAAGGCTCGCGATCCGTATCCGCCCGGCGCCCCCAAGCCCACCTACGCGAACGACCCCAATGAACCGCAGATCCAGTACGACCTGTACAAGATTCCTTTCAACGACGGCAAAGGCGGCGTGGCTGTTCCTGTGGAGGGCGCTTCCGGGAACGGCATGAGCAACAACTTTCCCAAGGTCTCTCCGGACGGGCGCTGGATCGTGTTCGTGCAGAACAAGAACGGATTGCTGATGCGGCCGGACAGCAAGCTGTATATCGTGCCCTTCGCGGGCGGCAAGGCACGGCTGATGAAATGCAATACGTCGCTGATGAACTCGTGGCACACGTTTTCGCCAAACGGGCGGTGGCTTGCGTTTTCGTCGAAGGCGCGCTCGCCCTACACGCAGCTCATGCTCACGCACATCGACGCCGACGGCAATGACTCCCCCGCGATTCTGGTGGACAACACCACCGCGGCCAACCGCGCGGTGAATATCCCGGAGTTTCTGAACGTATCGCCGGACGGCCTTGAAGAGATCGACCCGCAGGCGACGGAGTTTTACCGCCTGGTCAATCAGGCATTCGCATTGATGGAAGACAAGAAGATCCCCGAAGCGATTCAGGCTTTGCGCGCCGCGCTCGAAAAGGATCCCGGCGATGCCAACGAGCGTTTTCACCTGGGTACGCTGTTGACCATGAACAAGCAGGAGCGGGAAGCGATGGATGAGTATCGCAAGGCCTGCGCTCTGGACCCCGGCAATGCGAAATATCTCGACCACCTCGGGGTGTCGATGGCTCTGAACGGCAATCTGGACGGGGCGATCGAGAAACTGCGAGAGGCGACTACGCTGGTCCCCACCTCGGAAGAGTTTCGCCACCTTGGTTTTGTCATGGAATCGCGCGGGGACTACGCCGGGGCGGTGGCTCCCCTTCAGAAGGCGGTAGAGCTCGACAAGGGCAAGGACTGGCGGTGCCCCGCCGAGTTGGCAAAGGCATACAGCAAGACGGGCCGTTCCGAGGAGGCCATCCAGTCGGCAAAAGAGGCTCTCGAACTGGCCGTCGAGGAAGACGACGAGGAAGGGGCCAAGACCGTGCGGGACGATCTGGACCGCTACGCAAGCGAAGCCACAACAGCGAATCCGCAGTAGCGAATTGCCTGTGCCCATATGATGCATCTGCATTTGACCATCGAGGCGACCGCTTGCCAAGCGCATTTGCCGCCCTCTAGACTCGACTCATCGCGCTTGCATCTCAGCGGACAACAGAATGTTACGTAGAACTCTTATCCTGGCGCTGTTGTTTGGCCCTGCCCTGGCGCCTCCAACCTTCGATGTGAGCAGGCCAAAGGGAATCGACTTTGTGCTGGAGAACTCGCCCACTCCGAAGAAATACCTGATAGAGACCATGCCCGGCGGGATTGCGCTGCTTGACTACAACAACGATGGGCTTCTGGATGTGTTCCTGGTAAATGGCGGCAAGTTGTCGAGCAACATGACGATGCCGGAGTCGTTCGATCGCTCAAACCCGAAGTACTGGAACCGGCTCTACCGGCAAAACAAGGACGGGACGTTCACCGATGTGACGACGGCCGCGGGCCTGTCCAAGGCCGGCGACGGGAACTACGGCATGGGTGTTGCGGTGGGGGACTACGACAACGATGGGTACCCCGACCTGTATGTCACCAACTATGGGAAGAACATTCTGTATCACAACAATGGGGACGGCACGTTCACGGATGTAACGAAGAAGGCGGGCGTGGAGGCAGGCGGATGGTCGGAGTCGGCTGGGTTTCTCGACTACGACAACGATGGCTATCTGGACCTGTTTGTGACCCGCTACATGGAGTGGGATACCGCGCATAACAAGGAGTGCGGCGGGGCATACCATACCTACTGCCCGCCCGCGGAGTATCCGGCAACGACCAATATTCTCTACCACAACAACAGGGACGGAACGTTTACGGATGTGAGCGCGGCCTCGGGAATCGCGGCCCGGAAGTCGCGGTCGCTGGGGGTGGCCTTCAACGACTACGACGGCGATGGGTTCACGGACATCTTTGTATCGAACGACGCAATGCAGGAGTTTCTGTTTCACAACAATGGCAATGGAACCTTCACCGAAGTTGCGCTGGAGGCGGGCACCGGCTTTACGGACAACGGCAGCCCGATCTCCGGCATGGGCGTCGATTTTCGGGACTACGATAACGATGGACGCCCTGATATTGTGGTAACCGATTTAGCCAAGCAGGTCTATGCTCTCTACCGCAACGACGGGAGTGGGACGTTCAGTTATCGCAGCATGGAGTCCGGCCTGGGGGTGCTTTCAGCCGGCAGTTCCGGCTGGAGCATGCGGCTGGAGGACTTCAACAACGATGGCTGGAAGGATCTGTTCATCGTTCAAAGCCATGTGATGGACAACGTCGATCAGATCAATCCGTCGCTTCACTACCTGCAGCCGCCGTTGCTGGCCATCAACCATGAGGGGCGGTTTGAGGCGGGAGACCCCGGAACGACGACCCCGGTGGCAAGCAGAGGAGCAGCTTTTGGAGACATCGACAACGACGGATGGATCGATGTGATTGAAACTGTTCTTGGGGGGCATCCTCTGCTGTTTCGCAACCGGGGCGGCAGCGCCCATTGGCTCACCCTGTCATTGCGTGGGACCAGGAGCAACCGCGACGGTTACGGCGCCGTGGTGCACGTGAACGGGCAGACGCAATATGCGACCGCGGCCGGAGGCTACCTGAGTTCGAGCGACAAGCGGGTCCATTTCGGTCTGGGGAGTGCGAAGAGCGCCGATGTCGAGGTGGCCTGGCCCTCGGGCATTCATCAGGTGCTCAAGGGTGTCCAGGCAGATCAGATTCTGGAAGTACGTGAACCGGAGAAACCATGATTCATGCGGTCCTATTGTGTTTGGCGATGCAGGTTGCGACGGAGAGCGCGTCGCAGCACGAAGCGGCTGGTGTGGCGGCTTTGAAGGCGGGACAAAATGACGTGGCCGTCGAGGAATTCAAGAAGGCCGTGAATCTTGACCCGAAAGATACGCAGGCCAACTTCGCCCTTGGCGTTGCTTACAGCCGGAACGGCGACTACGGTTCGGCGATAGCGCCGCTGAAGAAGGCGCTCGAACTGGATTCAGGCATGGCCGACGCACAGCAGCCTTTGGGCTATGCGCTTCTGGCACAGGGGTATGCCTCCGAGGCGATCGTGCACTTTCAGGCAGCAAACGACCGGGCGGGGATGGGAATCGCGCAGCTTGAAGCGGGAGATTTACTGAATGCAGTGCAGAACCTGCAGGCTGCGCTGGCTGCCGATCCCAACAATCCGGACCTGCTCTACTACCTGGCTCGCGCCACCGGGCTGCTCTCCAAGCAGCTATACGACCTGGTGATTTCTTCCGATCCCAGCTCAGCGAGAGCCAACCAGGCGCTGGCCGAGAATTATGCCGCGCTGCGGCAGTCGCCTCAAGCGGTGCAGCACTTCCAGGCCGCGCTGCGTGCCCGGCCGGATCTTCCCGGCGTGCACCTGGAACTGGGCAAGGTATACGCGGATACGAGCCTGTGGAAGCAGGCGGAAGACGAGTTTCGCGCCGAGGCGAAGTTGCAGCCGGGCAGCGCTGAAGCGGCGTATCGACTGGGAGCCGCGCTTCTGCAGGATGGAAATGTACACGAGGCGCTGCTGGAGTTGCGGCGCGCGGATCACCTGCAGCCGGATATGCCGGAGATGCTGTATTCGCTGGGCAAAGCCGAGTCTTCAGAGGGGAACTTTGCGGCCGCGGAAAAGGCGTGGAATCGCGTGATCGAGCTGGAAAAGACAGGCGATCTTGCTTCGCAGTCGCATTTTGGCTTGGCAGCTATGTACCGCAAACAAGGAAAAGGCGCGGACGCCGCGCGCGAGATGAAGGCATTTGAAGAGAGCCACCAGCCCCCGAAGCAATGAGCGCGCGGGATGCTCGTCCGCGGCTTTTCGACCGGGGAAAATGCGGGTGTAGAATCACAACCAAAGCAGGATGGTCATCTCTGAAGGCGTCATTGCGCGCGAGCATTGCGGTGTTATGAGGGAGTTCAGCGGCGAATCTCGGCCCGGCCTCCGGGAGAAGCGGCCGAGGGGGCCCGCGACAAGCAAACGGGCTGTCTGGAAGCTTCTGTTTGCCATCCCCCTGCTGATGGCACCGATGGCAGCCAGCGCGGCGCGGCAAGAGGCGGCCGCCACGCCGTGGAAGAGCGCAGCGGAGTTTCACCAGCGCGGCGACTATGCGCACTCCATCCCGATTCTGAAACGTCTTGTGCAGGCATCGCCGCGGGACTACGACGCCAACCTTTTACTGGGCGAGGATTTGTTTCTCAGCGGGAGCGCTCAGGAAGCTCTTGTCCCGCTGCGGGTGGCGTCGGATGAGCGGCCCGCGGACGGAACCGCCGAGGCCTACCTTGCAGAGGCGGCGGCATCGCTGGGCGATTTCTCAACGGCGGCGGAGGCATTCGAGTCCGCGGTTTCCAGGTCTGGCGAAGCGCTACAGTTTCAGGTTGAATGGGCGGACTTCAGCCTGGATCGCTCACAGGCTCTGGTCAAGTCGCTGCGAAGCACGAAGCGCGGTGCTGCGACAATGCTCCGAGTGACGGCGTCGGGCCGCCCGGAGGACAATGAAACGCGGGAGTCGCTGCTGGAACAGTCTGCGGCCGCGGCTCCGGAGCAAGACGGCATCTGGGGAGAGCTGGGCTCGGTCCAGGTGGCGCTGGGCCGGTATTCGGAGGCGCAGGAGAGCCTGAAGCAGGCCGAACTGCGGCAACCCCATGACTCCGAGACACTGCGGCTCGAAGCGTTGTTCGCGGCGATGGAACAGCGCTGGAGCGATGCGGAAGGGAAACTGTCGGTTCTTGGAGCGCGGTCGCCGGCTGGATTACGAAGGGTCCTGGCGCTGTGGCCTCCATTGCTCATCCCCGGGCCCGAGGTCGCCGGACCGGCCTGGGACTGTCTGCGCAAAGGTGGCAGCGCATGCCCGCTGGCTTCCGCCGCACCCAGAGGCGGGGAAGGGCTGCACGCGCGCGATCTTTACGCGGAGGGGCGATGGGAACAGTTGCTGACGCTTCCGGCGTCCGCGGCGCCGTCGAGCTTTGATTCCCTTTGGCGGGGCGTGGCCCTGGTGGCGACGGGAGATTGCCCACGAGCCATTCCGCTGTTGGAGCGGGGTTTGAAGGCGGACGAACAGGCTGCGGGCTTCAGATTGCAGCTTTGTTATGCCGAAGCCGGAGAGCGCGTGCTGGCGCGCCTGAAAACAAGCGGCGATGAGGCTGCGCTGCATCAATTGAAGGGCGATATGCTGCTGCGTCTGCAGAACGATCCTGCGGCAGCGCAACTGGAGTTTGCGCAGGCGCTCAGCTCACGGCCCAGAGATCCACACTTGCTGGCGAGATTGGCGGATGCCTATCGGCGGCTTGGGGAGGAAGCCGAAGCCAGGCAGGCTGCGCAGGACGCCGTTGTCTTGGATGCTCATGAGTCCTCCGCGCTGCACACACTGGCCCTGATGGCGATGAACGAGCGGGATTATGCCGAGGCGATCGCGCGGCTGAAGCAGATTGCGGCGATGGATCCTCTTGAACAGTGGACACAGGTTCAACTGGGCGTGGCGTACGGGCAGTTAGGGCATCCTGAAGAGACGCTGCGCTACCTGGGACCGCAATTGGCGGCGGGCTATTCGGACCCAAAAGGGGCTCTCCATGCGATGCTGGCGAATGCGCTGCGCAAGCTGGGACGCGCAGAGGAAGCCAAGCAAGCCGCCCAGGAAGCGGCCAGGCTGGCTGAAGCGTCGATGGAGAACAATGGAAATCGGGATGCAAATTCCCCACAATAGGCGCGACTTCATGGCCTGGGCTTTCAGGTTCTCCTGCAAGCAGGCTGAATCGGCCGGCTGGACTGCTTCGAGAACGCGCCGGCGTGCTGCTGGGTATAAACTGACGTTACTTCGATTTGCCGCAGAAGGGCCACTCGGGCTTGAGCCGCGGCTCAAGTCTGTCAGCGTCTGATCCATTTGCAGTACCGAAGTCTCTCTCGACGCAAGGGCGCGAAAGCGGAAATAGATTCATAAGCCAAAGACGTTAAATGCCTAACACATCACGCAGCTCTACACGGAAGGATCATGGCGCATGAGTACACCGGAGACAGGCGGTGGCCGCATCCGCGCCTACCTTGAGTTCATTGTCGCGCTGGTCTATTTCTTTCTGGCGCGCGCGCTGGCGCGGCGTGGGGCGCAGGGGCTGGCGGGGCAGGAGTGGGCGCCGCTGGTGGAGCAGGCCATGCTGGTCTTCCTGCTGCTGCTGGGCTACGCCGGGCTCGGCTCGTGGCTGGACAAGCAGAGCCAGCCGATCAGCGAGCAGGGGCTTCCGCTGCGGGCCGGGTGGCCGGGCGAGGCGGGACTGGGCCTGGCGCTGGGATGGGCTGTCGCAGTGGTCTGTGTGCTTCCCATAGTGCTCGACGGCGGCATTGCGATTGTTCTCTCCCTCCAGTCCTCGGCCTGGGGCTGGCTGCTGGCCGACGCGGCCTTCTTCGCGCTGTTGGCGCTGGCGGAGGAGATCGTCTTTCGCGGCTACGGATTCCAGCGTTTCGAACACGCGGTCGGGTCCATCGGCGCGGCCATCGGTTTCGCCGCGTTCTACGCCATCGTGCAGGCGCTGTTGCCGGGTGGAAGCCACGCCAGCATCGGCGTTTCCATGATGCTCAGCCTGGTGCTCTCCACCGCCTATCTGCGCACGCGCGCATTGTGGGTGAGCTGGGGGCTGAACTTCGCCTGGAAGGCAAGCCGGGCGCTGGTCTTCGGGCTCGCAGTGAGCGGCATCGATAGCCACTCGCCGGTGGTGCAGGGGGACCCGATGGGGCCGTTCTGGCTGACCGGCGGAGGTTACGGGCTGGACGGGTCGTGGGTCACTTTCTTCGTCCTGCTTGCGGCGCTGCCGGTCGTCTACCGGGTCACGCGCGAGTTGGACTACCGGTATAACGCGCCGGTGATCGTTCCGGGCGGGATTGCTGTAGATCTGGACGCGGCGGCACGGCGGCAGCACGAGGCGGCCATGGGACCGGCAGAGCCGGCCGCGCCCGCGCTGGTGCAGATTCTGCCCGCTTCTGCCCCGCCGCCCACGGCGCCGCCCGCTGAGCCGGCGCCTGGGCCAGCCCACGCTCTCCCCTAGCGCTCGCTGGGTCCAGGATTCGAGACGACTGAAACGGCGCTGGACACAAGGCCTCGGCAAAGCGTGGCCGCCGTCAGCTTTTCGCAACCTGAGAAGCTGTGGCAGGCCGCAGGATTCCAGGGCGTCGTTGGCGGAGGGACTGCTTCCGCAGCCTGTCGATTCCTTACCCTTCAGTGCGCAAGCGGCGCAGATCTCCTCACGGCGCAGAGCGGAAGTGATTGATGGGGAAGAAGTGGATGAGCGAGCTGTCGAGGAAGGGCGTGGGGGTGAAGGTAAGCAAGAAGATGGCGAGGCCGATGGAGGCCAGCGCCAGGCGGCTGCGGCTCAGGCAGGGAGACTCGGGAACCTGGGGATGGCGCATGGCCGGAATGAGCAGGAACATGCCCCACAGCAGCCAGCCCACCCAGTAGACAGTGCCCATGATGAACAAGGCGACGGGGAGAAGGTTGGTAAGGAGCTTGTGCGCCTTGGGCGAGACGGCATAGAGGATGTGACCGCCGTCGAGCTGGCCGCCGGGGATCAGGTTCAGCGAGGTGATGAAGAGGCCGATCCATCCGGCCACCAGGACCGGGTGAGGAATGACGTTTGCAAACGACGGGGTGGCCGGGTTCCAGCGCACCACGAGCGCGTGAAGCAGGCGGATGGTGAGCGGCTCGGCGCCAAAGCGGACGATGGCGCGGGGCGCATGGATGGGAGCGCGGTAGCTGAGGGCGAAGCCGACTGCCACGGCAATCACCGAGGCCAGGTAGCCGGCCAGCGGCCCGTAGATGCCCACATCCATCAGGGCGTTGCGGCTGGGGATACGGTTGCGGATCTTGATGACGGCGCCGGCCGTGCCGCTTAGCGTAGGCGCGGGAAGCACCCAGGGCAGTGTGGCTCGAATCCGGTGGCGCAGGCAGGCGAAGTAGTGGCCGAACTCATGGAGGAGCAGAATGCCCAGCAGGGAGGCGGAGAAGGCCCATCCGGTGACGAACTTCCCTGGATGGGCGAAGAGCCATGCCCAGGGCCAGAGGTCGCTGTCGCGGACCACCGGGGGCATCCCCAGGAGAAAGTTGTGCATGAACCGCGCGCCGTTGGCGGTGGTCGTGACGGCGCTTGCCGTCAGCAGCAGCAGGGGCAGGCCGTATTCCCGGAGATTGGAGCGGACCGGATTCCTTGTCATCGGCTTTCAATCTGTTGTGGAATCCGGGACCTCGTTCGAGGAAGCACGCGCGGGCAGATCCGAAGGCGCATAAAACCGTCCACGCCGGCAAGCGCGCCCTGCGCGGAGGCGCTGCCGCGCCGCGGCATTTCTAGGTGACCGGCTTGGCCCCGGCATCGAGGGAATGCAGTTCCTTGCCCGGTTTGAAGCGTACAGCTTTGCCGGGAGCTATGCTGACTTCGGTACCGGTGCGGGGGTTGCGGCCGATCCCTGTTTTGCGGGCTCGGACGCTGAAAACGCCGAATCCGCGCAGCTCGATGCGCTCGCCTGCGGCCAGGGCCTGTTTGAGGCCCTCGAAAACCGTATCCACCGCTGCTTCCGCCTTGGTGCGGGGCAGGCCCGTGCGCTCGATGACGTGATGGACGATGTCCTGCTTAATCAATGGAGTAACCTCGCTGGCCCGACTTGACAAGAATGTACTACGGCCCACGCTGCTGATGCTACAGGTTTTTGATGCGTTTAGGGAATCATGGAAGTGAGGATTTCCGCATTTTTCTGTGGTGGAAGCCTGTTCGTAACGGCGCTGGCCGGCTGGCGGTGGAGTTTTGGCTGGAATTCCACAGCAGCTATTGTCATTTCCAGGTTGCTTACGTAGAATCGCATAGCAAAGAGAGAGCCACAACTTCTGTATTTTTCCGGTCAGGAAAACCTGCGCCGGTTCGGGAGAGGTATGTCGATTCAGAGCGACCGTTGGATCCGGGAACAGGCCATCGAGCACCGGATGATCGAGCCTTTCAGCGAGAAGCAGGTGCGCGAAGGGGTTATCTCCTACGGGCTTTCCTCCTACGGCTACGACCTCAGAGTTTCAGACGAGTTCAAGATTTTCACCAATGTGAACAGCGCCATCATCGATCCCAAGGCCTTCGACGAGAGGTCCTTCGTATCGGTGCAGGCCGAGTCGGTGATAGTGCCGCCGAACTCGTTTGCATTGGCTCGTTCCATTGAATATTTTCGCATTCCCAGGGATGTACTTACGATCTGCGTTGGAAAGTCGACCTATGCGCGTTGCGGCATCATCGTGAACGTAACGCCATTCGAGCCGGAGTGGGAGGGTTTCGTCACGCTCGAAATCTCCAACACCACTCCATTACCGGCCAAGGTCTATGCCAACGAAGGGCTGTGCCAGATTCTGTTCTTCCGTTCAGACGAGGCCTGCGAGGTCAGCTACGCGGATCGCAAAGGCAAATACCAGAAGCAGCAGGGAATTGTTCTTCCCAAGCTGTAGCAGGGCATTTTTCGGAGAAGCTCCGGCAAGACTGGCACGCGAAGGGCAGGGGTTAAACCTGCGCCGGAGAGAGGTGTACGCCGCGCATGGAGAGCACACACCCTCCAACCCTCGAACAGGGGATGGACGATGTCTTCATTGCGCAATTCCGGACCCATTCCCGTCGGCTTGGTTTCTGACGAGCCCATGCGGCTGGAAGGTCTGGCAACCATCTTTGAGCAGCCGTCCACGGATGGCAATCCGCTCTTCCTCCCGGTGACCGGCAGCCTGCCGGAGATGCTTGCCCTTTCGACTCTCGGCTACCTGGTGATTGACGTGCAAGCCTCCCAAGGCGGGCTGGCCATCCTGGATGCCATTCGCCGCACACGACCGTCACTGCCGCTGATTGTCATCGGCCCGGAGGGCAACGACGAACTGGTGATGGAGTCGATTATTGCCGGGGCCAGGGCCTATCTCGACATTACTGCTGAGACCGAGGTTGTCTACCAGGCCATGAACGTGGTGACCGGCGAGTCCATCTGGGCCCCGCGCCGGCTTCTTTCCAAGCTCGTCGACCGTCTGCTCAAGGCTCCCGATTCCGCATTGACAAATGGTGCGCCACACCTGACCGAGCGCGAGAAAGAAGTGCTGGAGCTGATTCTGCTGGCCCGATCGAACCGCGAGATCGCCCGGCATCTTGGCATCGAGGAGCGCACCGTCAAGGCCCACGTCGGCCGTCTGATGCGCAAGACCGGCGCCGACAACCGCATTGAGCTCTCCATGCGCGCGCTGAACCTGCCGCTGGCAAACCACAAGCATCCACACGCTCACCATCGCGTCAGTTCTCGCGGTCACTCTGCCATGCTCCAGAGTTCACTTTCTGACTCGTAAATGCCTCGTTACGGTATGGCACGGTCCTTCCGCACTCTTGTAGTGAGCGCATTTTTCCTGCAGACTCGTGGACAGAAACGATGCAGAGATGGAGTTCTCTGGCAGCGTCTTGTCCATGAGCCCAGGGAACTTCTGTTTTTCACCTTCCAGGATTCTGGCTGGGAATGCACCCGAGGCTCGTGGTTGGTCTTCGCTCAGCATCCTCCCGCGCACTTGTTTCCGGGGCAGACGGCCCGCATCCGCAAGAGCCGGAGACAGGCCAAATGAGGTCATCCGCTTTTCAGTCCCTTCAATGCAGATAACCAAATAGTAACTGGCGAAGTTACTTTCATTCGTGCTACTTAGGTACTCTTGCGGCATTTGGATGTTTTCCACACACTTGTTAACAGAAACAACGCAGATCTGGGGAAAGGAGTTCCCAGGCAGCATGTTTTCCATGAAGCCTGGGAACTCCTCTTTTTTCCTTTTTTGCTACCATCCCCGCAAATTTCACCTCTGCGTTTCACTCTTCAGCCCTCCCCAACGTCCATTGGTGCATCTATATCACCGAGAGCGGTAACACCGCTCTCGGTGTGCCCGCGCAGGCCGGGTTCGCAGTAAAGGGGCGGCGGCGGATTCTGTCGGCAGCTTCAGGGTGCATCCCGGCACCACATTGGGTTAGGCTATTTTCCAGCAACAAGCCATCCGCGCCAGACACAGGCGGCGGAGTGGAAAGGACCAGGATATGAAGAAGACTGTTGCTTTCATCTGCCTCTGTTTGGTGTTTACCTTCAGGGCTTCCGCCGCCTCTTCGCGCGAAGATTTGCAGGCCCGCATTGACTCCGCCAAGACGGTGCTGGACCAGGTCATGGCCGCCAAGGACCATACCATCCCCTCGAACATTCTCGAGCAGGCTACCTGTGTGGGAGTGGTTCCGGGGCTGATCAAGGGAGCCTTCGTGTTTGGCGCCCAGTACGGGCAAGGCGTGGTCACGTGCCGCACCGGACATGGCTGGAGCGCGCCGGTGTTTATCCGCATGGCCGGTGGATCCTTTGGATTTCAGATAGGCGGCCAGTCCACCGACCTGGTCCTGGTTGCGGTCAACGACCGCGGGTTCCAGGATCTGCTGAAGAACAAGTTCAAGATCGGCGGAGACGCTTCGGCGGCGGCTGGCCCGGTGGGCCGCGCCGGCAGCGCCGCCACCGACTGGAAGATGAATGCCGAGCTGCTCAGCTACTCCCGCAACAAGGGACTGTTTGCGGGCATCGATCTGGACGGAACCAGCGTGAGCCAGAACAAGGAAGACACGGAACTCTACTACGGGCAGCCGCAGAACTTCGAGAGCGTTCTGAAGGGCAACGTGAACGTTCCAGCCGGGGCGGTTCCGTTTGTGCAGGACGTGGCGCAGAACTTCATCAAGGCCAAGCACCACGCGCAATAGCCAGCCGGAAAGCGACCAGACGATGGGCGGGCGGCGATGCCCGCCCATCGCTTTTTGCGCCCAGCTCAGGCCTGCCTGCGGCGCGGCAGTCTACACTGGTTTTTGCCTTTCACCATGCGGGAAAACTCGATGCGCCAGAACCTGGAGTATTGGCTGGTCCTGATCGTGGCGCGCACCCTCGGGGCGATGCCGCGCGGGCTGGCGCGCCTGTTTGCGGGACTGCTGGCCTTTGCCGTTTACCGCGGGCTGGGCCGCCTGCGGCGGGTGGGGGAGCGCAACCTGGAGATGGCTTTTCCGAAGCTGCCGTCCGGCGAGCGCGCGCGGATTTTGAAGGGCGTATACCGCCATCTTGGCTGGCAACTGGTCGAGTTCTGCCGCATGACCCGCTACACCGCCGAAAACACCCGTGACTGGATCCGCGCCGAGGGACTTGAGCACTACGTGGCCGCGGAGGCGCGGGGCAAGGGGGTGCTGGTGGTGACCGGGCACCTCGGGGCGTGGGAGCTGTCGAGCTTTTACCACTCGCTGATGGGGCACCCGATGGGAATGGTCATCCGGCGGCTCGACAACCGGCGGCTTGACGAGTATGTGAACGCCATCCGCTGCCTGCACGGCAACCGTGTGCTGCACAAGGACGACTTCGCACGCGGGCTGCTGACGGCGATGCGCGCCGGTGAGACGGTCGGCATCCTGATGGATACGAATATGCGGCCGCCGCAAGGAGTGTTTGTGGAGTTCTTTGGGCGGCAGGCGTGTACGGCGTCGGGGCTGGCGCGTGTGGCGCTGAAGACGGGCGCGGCAGTGTTGCCGGGGTTCATGCTTTGGGAGGGGTCGGAGCGGAAGTATGTGCTGCACTTCGGGCCGGAGATTGTGTTGAGCCGCAGCGGGGACGCGGAGGTAGACGCGGAGGCGGCCACACAGTTGTGCGCGGCGGCAACGGAGGGGTGGATTCGGCGTTATCCCGACCAGTGGTTGTGGATTCACCGGCGGTGGAAGACGCAGCCGGCCGGGGAACCAGGCCTATACTGATCGCAACGTTCAGGAGGCAAGCCGTGAAGCAGATCTTTTTCACCGCACTCTTTCTGGTTGCTGTCTGTGTCCAAGCTCAGGAACTCGATCTTACCGGGAAGGTCGCCTTTGTCCGTCTTACTACAGTCCAGGAGCCGCTCCCCGGCGCTGGTTCGGAACACCTGGTTCGCGACGTTCTGCTGCGGCTGACCCAGATGGGAACCGGGAACGCTTTTCTTGCAGTGACAGACCGGTCCGGGACAGTGATCGTCCCCATCGAGGCAGGCACCTGGTGCGTGCACCCTTATTCGATCGATGGCCATCCGGTGAAGCTCTCCCTGTACACCATGCAGCACTCGCATCGCTGCTTCATCGCAACGGCGGGCGTCATGGCCGAATTCGGCGTGACGCTCGCGTTGGACGCCAGGCTGAGCGGAAGGTTTCCGAGGCTTTCCGGGGAATGAAGTCGCTTTTCCGGGGAGCACGGAACCACCAACGGACCCGGCCTGGGGTGCTCTGAACAATGCCGGAATGAGCATCCCGCAGATCAGGACTGGCCGCGCTGCGCCCAAGGCGTTACCCTTCGAAGAGAGAGAAACCATGACGCTCGCTGAACTGATGCATGAGCTGGGCGGCAACCTCGCCGCCGGCAGTCCCGATTTCTCCATCACCGGCGTCAGTTCCGCTGGCGAGGCCGGCCCTTCGGACCTCATCTTCGTTGAAGACGCTGCCTCGACGGCCGCAGCCCTCGCAAGCGCCGCGGGAGCGGTTGTGGTGCGCACCGGCATTCCCGAGCGGCTGCCGCCGTTCGAGAACAAGCACGTCGTCGAGGCGCAGCAGCCGCGGCTCTGGTTTGCGCGCGCGGCTCAACTCCTCAAATCGCCCTCGCCCCGGGCCGGAATTCGCGACCCTCTCTTCCAGGGCCGCAATGTGGAACTTGGAAAAGGCGTAACCATCGACTCCGGCGCGATCCTCGGCGACGATGCGTTCATCGGTGCAGGAAGCCGTGTCGGAGCGGGCGCCGTGATCGGCGAAGGCGTGCGCATCGGCGAAGACTGCTGTATCCATCCCCGCGCCGTCCTCTATCCCGGCGTCACCCTTCAGAACCGGGTCGTGGTGCATGCCGGCGCCGTTCTGGGCGCGGATGGGTTCGGGTACGTTCGCGACTCGACGACCGGCGCTTACACGCAGTTTCCGCAGCAGGGGACGCTGGTCGTCGAGGACGATGTGGAGATCGGCGCCAACTCGACGATCGATCGTGGAGCGCTGGCCGAGACCCGCATCCGGCGCGGCACGAAGATCGACAACCTCGTCCACATTGGCCACAACTGCGACATTGGCGAAGATGTGATTCTTGTCATGGGCACCGGGATCTCGGGGTCGAGCACGGTGGGCAAGGGCGCAGTGCTGGCCGGCCAGGTGGGCATCGGCGACCACGCGCACGTTGGACCGGGGGTGATTCTTGGCGGGCAGGCAGGGGTGCTGAGCGGCAAGACAGTGACCAACGAGGGGCTGCGACCGGGAACGGTGCTGTGGGGCACGCCGGCGCGTCCGCTGCCGCAGGTGCTGCGGGAGATAGCCATTGTGGGGCGCATGGCCAGGCGAAGCGTCAAGAGTCCCAAGGCCGAAAGAGACTAGTGCGGAGAAATCGGATGATCAGGCAGGCCGTTCCATTGCTGCATGTTGCGAATGCCGTCGAGGCGCAGGACTTCTACTTGAAGCGCCTGGGGTTCAAACTAGAGTATGCCCATGGTTTGCACGGCCGTAACGGCGACCCCTGTTATTCGGCTATCTCTCGCGACGGCATTTGGATTATCCTGTCCTCCTTTATTGGCGACGGCGTGGCGGGTGGGGTTGTGAATCTGCTGGTGGACGACGTGGACGCGCTGTATGCGGAGTTTGCGGCCGCCGGGGTCAACATCGATCTCGCGCCGTACGATCAGAGTTGGGGCACGCGCGAGATGTACATCAAGGACGCGGACGGCAACTGCCTCCGCTTTCAGCAATAGCCAGAACCAGCCGGAGACGTGGGTACATGGCGATCATTGTGGTGGGCGGAAGCAATCGGGATGTCGGCAAGACGACGCTGGTTTGCGCCCTCATCGCCGCCCTGCCCGAGTATCGCTGGAACGTCGTCAAAATCACCACCCACGACCACCGGCAGGCGGTAATGCCGGGCTTTGCCAATGCATCCGAAGCGCCGCAGCGGGACGCCGGGCCGGAACTCCGCACCCCGTTGCTGCGCCAACTGTTTGAGAAGAGAAGCAGTGCAGGAAGTGGCAGTGGGGAGCCGGCCGCGGCCACAAGCCTCATCTGGGAAGAGACCACGCCGGGCGAGGAGACGGATACAGCACGCTACCTGGCGGCGGGAGCCGCGCGGGCGCTGCTGGTAACTGCGCAGGACGGAGACCTGAACGAGCGGCTCAACCAGCTTTGGCCGCGGTTCGGCCGCGGCACCAACCTCATCTTCGAGTCCAACAGCGTGGTTCACCATGTTCGCGCCGATGTCTGTCTGCTCATCCATGGGGTGGCCGAGCGCGCGCTGCCGCTCCCCGAGCGCAAGCCGTCCTTTGTCGCTGCCATCCGCTACGCCGATGCACTGGTGGCGCGCACAGGGGCCGACCAGGTGATTGAGGCCGGCGAGCCACCAGCGACGCCGGAGCCTGTCTGGGAGCAGCCGCTCGCCCGCAAGCCGATCTTCCAGCTTCAATCTCTTGAGCGGCTCTCCCCGCAGATGCTGGCGTGGCTGCGTCAGCGCCTGCCCGCGCCGCAGTGTTTCTGATCAGAGTCAGCCACCCCCCGCGCCGCCGTGGCAACTGAGAACCGAGAGCTGTCTTTAGAACGGCTTGTCGGTGAGAAAGGGCTCGGGCCTGAGGGCGCCGTCGCGCAGCTTGACGAGTAGTTGCACCTTGCCTTCGGCGGCGTCGAGCTCCTGCTTGCAGGCCGTGGAGAGGCTGACGCCCTCCTCGAAAAGCTTGAGAGAGTCTTCGAGGGCGAGGTCGCCTTTTTCGAGTTGATCGACGATGGTTTCGAGCTTCTTGAGCGAGTCTTCAAAGGCGGGCATGGGGCTTTCTCCGTGGGATGCTACTCGGGTTTGGGGAGCACGCTGCCGATGACTTCTGCGGCCAGGGCGTAGCGGCCGAAGGGGGCGCTGACCTGCACGCCCTGGACCAGGGGGCGGACAGCTTCGAGCATCTCCTGGGCGATGAGGACGCCTTCGCGGCGGGCGGCGTCTGGCGTGTCGCACTGCGCCATGCGCAGCATGATCTCCTCGGGCATGGAGACGCGCAGGTCGTTTTTCATGAACTCGGCATTGCGCAGGCTGGTGAGCGGCCAGATGCCGGCGATGACGGGAATGCGGAAGTCCTTGATGCGGTCCAGGAAAATCTCCAGCAGGCGCAGGTCGAAGACCGGCTGGGTGATGGCGTACTCGGCGCCGGCCTCGACCTTGTAGCGGAAGCGGCGGAGTTCGTTTTCGATGTCAGGGACGCCGGGGTTGGCGGCGACGCCGATGGTGAGGTTGGTGGAGGCGCCGATGGAGTTGGACCCGATGTCGAGGCCGTGGTTGAGGCGGCGGACGATGTTGACCAGACCGATAGCGTCGACGTCAAACACTGCGGTGGCGTCAGGATAGTTGCCCAGCTTGGGCGGGTCGCCGGTGAGGCAGAGGATGTTGTGCAGGCCGATGGACGAAGCGCCCAGCAGGTCAGACTGGATGGAGAGAATATTGCGGTCGCGGCAGGTGTAATGGAGAACCGTCTCAATGCCGGTGTGCTGCTGGATCTGGATGCAGAGGCTCTGGGCGCTCATGCGGGCCGAGGCGCGAGGCGAGTCGGGCACGTTGATGGCATGCACGCCCATGCCGGCCAGCAGGCGCGCGCCTTCGATCTCCTTGACGCAGTCGATGCCGCGGGGCGGAACGATTTCAACGAGGGTGACAAAGCTGCCCTGCGCGATAAGAGAGCCGATGCGGGAGCGGGCGGCGAGCGGGGCAGGGGGAGTTTCGGTGTTGATCTCCGGAGCTACCCCGGAGCTCACCACGCGTGCCTGCGCGTCAATAGCGCGCATGGCCGAGCGCATGGCGCGGATGTGGTTGGGAGTGGTGCCGCAGCAGCCGCCCACGATCTGCGCGCCGGCGGCGATGGCCTTGCGGGCGAAGCTGGCCATGTACTCGGGCGAACAGAGGTAAATGTTGCGGCCCTCGACGGCGCGCGGCACGCCGGCATTGGGCATGGCGGCCAGGGGCAGGGAGGTGGCCTTGCGCATGGCTTCAATGGCGGTGAGGACGGTGGACGGGCCGGTGGAGCAGTTGACGCCGATGGCGCTGGCGCCCCACGCGGTGAGCAGGGCGGCCGCGTGCTCGGGCGAGGAGCCGTCGAGGCAGTTGCTCTCGTCGTCGACGGTGACCATCACCAACACGGGCAGGCCGGGAGCCACCTCGCGGGCGGCGATGAGCGCTTCGCGGGCTTCGTTGAGCGCCGGCATGGTCTCGATGACGATCAGGTCCGCGCCGGCCTGGGCCAGAGCGTCGATCTGCTCGGCAAAGGCGGCGCGGGCTTCGTCGAGGCCGGTTTTGCCCAGGGGTTCGAGGCGCACGCCGAGCGGGCCGACGGAGCCGGCCACGAGGGCCTCGCCCGCCTGTTTTTCCCTGAGGTGGTCGACGGCCTGGCGGGCGATTCGCACACCGGCGGTGTTGATCTCTGCCACCTTTTCCGCGAGTCCGTGGCGGGTAAGGCGGAAGCGGTTGGCGCCGAAGGTGTTGGTCTCAAGAAGCTCCGCGCCCGCCTGCAGGTACTCTTCGTGAATGGAGAGGATCAGGCTGGGGTCGGAGAGGTTGAGCTCGTCGTAACAGCGGTTGATGAACACCCCGCGGGCATACAGCACAGTTCCCATGGCACCGTCGGCGAGCACCGGGCGGCTGGCAAAAATGTCGGCGAATTCGGTCATCCTGCTGCCATGCTAAGCCAATCGGCGCTGCCGCGCCATGGCGGAGGTCCGCTTTGTTATACTTCGGGAGTCACAGGCTGGTTGGAAAGCGGTTCCTGGGTAGTCAGGATTTCGATCCCTGAGACTCCAGGGCACAGGCTGACTGGCCGGAAATCGCCATCGTTTGGTTTACGTCGCGGCTCGGTCCGCGTATTTCGTCGAGGTAAGGGATTTTGAAGATTCGATTTCTTTGGTTGAGCGCCGCCGCGGCTCTCGTTGTTGCAGCCGCGCTGTCAGGTTGTGGTGGTACCACCTATTTTGCGGGACGTAACCTGCCCCCCAGCGGCCTGGTGAACCGGGTCATGATCGCGATCCAGAACCCCAGCGCCTTCTCCAAGGGCGAAATGCAGTTTGTGGATGCCTACTATGACCGGCGCGCCGGATACACCGGCGTTCCGCCAGCCTTTAGCATCTCCGGCTACTCCGGGGCGCTGCCAGTCACCATCCAGAACATGCCGGAAGAGCAAGTGGGCGTGGTTTACGCTTCCGGGGACGGCAGCCTTGTGCCGGTCAACTACGGCACAGAGGCCACCAATGGCGGGACGGCGGGTTTGAACGGGCTGTCTTCCAGCATCTACATGACGCGCAATCGGAGCTTTGTGGTTGCCGCCAGCCAGAACAGCCGTGTGCTGACCGTGGCTGACCGCACCAACGGAACCAGCTACACGCTCAGTCTGCCCGGCGTCTACCGGGTAAGCGTGAATCCCGGTGGCTCGATGGCGCTGGCCTTTGTTCAGAACTCGAACTACGCCTACTACCCGATAAAGCTGTCTGCCGCGCAGACTACCAACTACTCCGGCGGACCTGGCACGTGGCCCAAGGCGGCGGTCGATTGCGAACCGCAGAACGCGCCCGGCTGGTGCCTTTTCCAGATGCAGAGCCCGGACAATCTGGATCCCAAGACCAACACCTACTACGGCGCGCCGCTGGTCTTCGACCGGCCCGTGAAGGCGGTCTTCTCCGCGGATGGCGGTACCGCTTACGTGCTCAACTGCGGACCGGAGTGTGGCGGCTCCAGGGCTTCGGTTTCCGTGTTGCCGGTGGCGCCCATGATCTTCCTGGTGGGCCAGGCGTCGGGGTCGCTGCCGACGAATACCACGCTGGCCAGCGCCACGATCGCCCTCCCCGGCGGGGCGAGCAATGCGCTGGTCACTTCTTCCACCATGTACGTGGTGGGCCAGCAGCCGCAGCAGGTGAATGGGCAGACGCTGTTTGCCGGCAACCTGACGGTGGTGAATCTGAGCAACAACTCGGCAGGGAGCGCAATTCCCATCAGCGACGGCGCGCCCGGCGCGCCCAGCCGGATACTCGAGGCAGACAACGACACGCTGTGGATTGGGATGACCAAGTGCAACAACGGCGTGCGCCAGGCCACCGGCCTGCCCTACGGCTGCCTGACCATGTTCAACACCTCCACGAACAGCGTGACCATGCTGGAGCCTTACCTGGGCGACGCCACCGGCATTGCCGCGGTGACCGGGTTGAACAAGGTTTACACCGCCGAGGGCGGCCAGGTGTACATCTACTCGACTTCCGACGGCACGGCGCTGGACAACCAGTACGTGACCGTGACCGGTACGGCCTATGACGTGGCCTACATGGACGCTACCACCGACGCCAACAACACCGTCTACTGAAGACTATGCCGGCCGCGGAGTTTCCCCCCAAACAGGATGCAGCCGCGGCCGATGTGCTGGCCATTGCGGCGCACCGCGACGACGTGGAACAGACCTGCGGGGGCACGCTGTTGCGGATGGCAGCGCGCGGGCTGCGCACAGCGATTCTCGACCTGACGCAGGGCGAGGCAGGCACGCGAGGCACGGCGGAAGACCGCGCGCGCGAGGCCGCCGAAGCGGCGCGGCTGCTGGGGGTGAGCTGGCGCGAGGCGCTCGACCTGCCCGACGGCGCGGTTGAAAATACCCTCGAAAATCGAATCAAGATTGTGCGCGTGCTGCGGCTGGTACGGCCGCGGGTGGTAATTCTGCCGTACTGGCAGGCGCGGCATCCGGATCACGCGATGGTGGCCACGCTTGGCTACGAGGCTTGTTTCCTGTCGGGGCTGGCGAAGGTGGAGACCGGCACGGCGCCCCATCGGCCATTCAAGATTGTGTACGCGAGTCTTTATGCCGATGTGCGGCCCAGCTTCGTGGTGGACATTACGCCCTTCATCGAGCAGCGGCACGCGGCGCTGATGGCGTACCGCTCGCAATACGCCAACCAGGCGGCGGGGAGCGGGCTGTTTGTGGCGGAGGAAGAGATTCGCGAGCGTACCTTTGCCGAGGCGCGCCACTACGGCCTGCTGGCCGGCGTACGCTACGGTGAACCCTTTGTGCAGAAGGAAGTGGGCCTGGTGGACGACCTGACGATGGTGCCGGTGCAGTCGATCTGACGCGTTGCTTTTTTCGGCGCGGCTGCGGATCGTCCCCACGGTGTGAGTTTTTGATCGCAGGCAGGATGGCTCAGCGCGAGAACCACATGCGCCCGCCGATGAGGACCAGGGTCACTGCAAAGATGCGGCGCAGCCACATATCCGGAAGGTGCTGCGCGCCCACGGCGCCGAAGTAGCCGCCTACCAGGAAACCGATCCCAAGCAGAGCCGCCACGCGGATGTCCGCATTGCCCTTGCGGTAGTACTCGTAGAAGGCGAAGATGCCCACCGGCGCCAGCAGCGCTCCCAGCGAGGTTCCCTGGGCTTTGTGCTGAGTCATTCCCAGGAGCCAGCCCAGCGCGGGGACAAACATGAAGCCGCCGCCGATGCCCACCCCGCCGGAAAACAAACCCACTCCGACTCCAACCAGCAAAATCATCCAACTCACTGACGCCCTCCCTTGCATGTGGCAGAAAATGAAATGTACGCTCCGTGCTTTCAGCGTAAATCATCGGGCGCGGGAGGGGGCGGAGGCGCATTCAGAGCGCATTGTGCGAATGTGCCAGCCCCCGGCGGGTGTTGAGGCCAGGGGCTGATGCCCGCCAAATTGCGGTGCCGCAGGCGGCGCGGCCGAGCTCGCTGGCTCGCTCCGGAATCCGCGAACTGCAACTGTCGTGTTCCCCGTCTTCCTTGGGATTGGGCAATCGTCAGGCGCGTAACGTCCGATTCTCTCTGGGTTGCGGTGAGTGTCGTTGGGGTCTCCGCATTACTCCGCTGCGAGGGCCTTGAACTTGAAGAGGGCTCCGGCGGCGGCTCCGCCGAGGGTGGGGATGACAAGGAAGACCCAGAGCTGCTGGAGGGCCTGTCCGCCAACCAGGAGCGCTGGGCCGAAGCTTCGCGCCGGGTTCACGCTGGTGCCGGTGATGTGGATGCCGAGCAGGTGGATGGCGACCAGAGTGAGGCCGATGACGAGGCCGGCGAAGCCCGAGGGAGCGGCCTTCTGGGTCGAGCCGAGGATGACGATGACGAACAGCATGGTGGCGACAAATTCATAGACGATGGCGGAGGTGAGGCTGTATCCGCCCTGGTAGCCGGGGCCAAAGCCGTTCTGGCCGAGGCCGCTGGTGGCGATGCTGTAGCCGCCGCCGACGCCGCCGGCGATGAGAAAGACGATCAGAGCTCCGAGCGTGGCGCCGATGAACTGGCCTCCCCAGTAACCGATCAGGTCCCTGGTGTTGAGCCGGCCGGCCACCCAGGCGCCGATGCTGACCGCGGGGTTGATGTGGCAGCCGGAGATGGGGCCGATGGCGTAGGCCGCGGCGATGAGGCCTAGTCCGAAGGCGAAGGCGATGCCCACGATGCCCACCAGGCCTGGGACACCACCGGTAATGACCGCCGTGCCCACACCAAAGAACACCAGGAAAAAGGTGCCTACCAGTTCCGCAAAGTATCTCTTCATTGATCCCTCCATGTTTTGTTCTCCGCGCCTTTGACAGTGCGGGGGCTTGCGCGCCGCGGATCGATCTGCGAAGCGTGCCGAGAAACCCCTTTGCGGGAAAGCAGGAGCCGCTCGACGGAAATCAGCGTGTGCGAGAAACAGGCCGCGGGGTGCGCGCCCGAAGTTTCTCAGAGGTGGGGACAGGAGTCAAGAAAAACCTGCCTGCCGGGAAGACGGAGGCGTGGCCTGAGGGGAAGAAGCCGGCACGGAGCCCGGTGCAAATTCACACAGCGTTTGCAATTTCTTCGCGCGGTTGAAGTAGTCTGTTGGTAGTTCCGGGCGGACCCCTATCTGAACGGCAAGGGCCGCCGGGCGAGGGAAGACCGTTTGAGCCAAACCGTATTTTTGCTGGAAGACGACACCGATATTGCGCGGCTGGTGCAGCACCATCTGGAAGCCGCAGGATTTTCGGCCCGCCTTTTTACCACTCCCACCAACCTGATTCCGGACGCCGAGCGGCAGCCGCCGGCGCTGTTTCTGCTGGACATCATGGTTCCGGGCGGGGACGGGCTGGACGTTTGCAGGCGGCTGAGAGCGAATGCATCGCTGTCGACCGTTCCAATCATATTTCTGACCGCGCGGGCCGGGGAAAACGACCGTGTGCTGGGGCTGGAGCTGGGCGCGGACGACTACATCACCAAGCCCTTTGCCACGCGCGAGCTGGTAGCGCGCGTGAAGGCGGTGCTGCGACGGTTCGAGAGGCCGACGACGCCTTCGATCATCAGCTTTGAAGAGGTAATCATCGACGCCAACGCCATGCAGCTAAAGGTGCGCGGCGAGCTGACCACCACCACCGCGACCGAGTTTCGCCTGCTGGACTACCTGGCGCGGCATCCGGGCCGGGTGTTCAGCCGCGACCACCTGCTGGACGCGGTGTGGGGCGACGCGCGCTTCGTGACCCCGCGCTCGGTGGACGTCTATGTGCGTCGCATCCGTGAGAAAATCGAGGTCGATGCGGAGAACCCGCGTTACCTCAAGACGGTGCGCGGGGCCGGGTATCGCTTTGAGCTTCCCAAGGGCGAGTAGGGGGGGCTCAGGCCGGCTGTGTGCCGCAGTGATCCGGACGGGAGCGTCGCTTTGACTCGAAGAGTCTTCACCCGGCTGCTGGGACTTTTTGTTCTGCTGCTGGTGTTCCAAACCGTGGTAATGGAGCTTCTGTTTCGCCGCCTGACGGAACACGCGGCGGGGGAGAGCTATCATCGGCTGGCGCAGCGGGCGCTGGGTGCCGGGCTGATTGCGCTGGCGCTGGCGTTGATTGCCGCCGCCTGGGCCGCGCGCCGCGTGACCGGGCGCGTGGAGCGGGTGGTGGGCCTGGCGCGGCGCATTGCCGGCGGAGACCTGAGCGCGCGCCTCGCCATCACGGGCGAGGACGAGCTGGCGGCCATGGAGGCCGCGCTGAACCAGACCGCCGAGAGGCTGGGCGAGAGCTTCGACGAGATCGAAAGCCGCAGGCAGGAACTGGCCGCGATGCTGGACTCGATGCAGGAAGCGGTGGTGGCCATTACGCCGGAGGGCCTGGTGCGGTGGTCGAACGCCATGCTCAATCGCATGACCGGGACGCTGATCTATCCGGGCAAGCCGCTGGTGCATTTTGTGCGCGACCCGGATGTGCTGGCCTGCGTGAAAGGCGCTCTTGAAAATCGCGAGGTGCGCTATGGGCGCGCCAGCTCGCTGGCCCCAGGGCGCACCTTCGAGATCAACGCCGCGCCGCTGCCGGCCGGCGGGGCGCTGGTGGTTCTGCACGATGTGACGCGCATTGAGGCGGCGGAGAAATCGCGGCGCGACTTCATTGCCAACGTGAGCCACGAACTGCGTACGCCGCTGACTTCGATCCAGGGCTATGTGGAGACGCTGATGGAGGACCAGAGGCCCAACGCCGCCACCACGCGCGAGTTTCTCGCCATCATCCACAAGAACGCGACGCGCATGAACCGGCTGACCGAGGACCTGCTGGCGCTGGCCGGCGTGGAGAGTCCGGACTACAAGCTCGCGCTGCAGCCAACGCGGGCATCGGCGCTGGTGCAGGACGCGATTGAGTCGCTGGGCGGGATGGTGGTGGATTCCGATGTGGAACTGGAATCCATGGGCTCGCCGGACGCATTGGTGCTGGCCGATCCCGATGCGTTGAACCAGGTCTTTGGCAACCTGATCGAGAACTCGCTGAAGTACGCAGGGAAAGGCAAACGCATTCGCGTGGGGGCGCAGATTCTGGAGTCGGAGGTCGAGTTCACGGTGCAGGACTTCGGTCCCGGCATCGCCTCGGAGCACCTGGGCCGCATCTTCGAGCGGTTCTATAGGGTGGACAAAGCGCGCTCCCGCGAGTCGGGCGGCACCGGGCTGGGCCTGGCAATCGTGAAGCACATCGTGCTGGCGCACAGAGGCCGCGTGTGGGCGGAGAGCGAACTGGGCTCGGGCGCGCAGTTTCACTTTACCCTGCCGCTGGCTGCGCAGGCGGGCGGCGCTGTGGCTGCGAATGGTGCGGGCGCGGCGAGGAGATAGCCCGCGCATGGTCGCGCGACCTGCGCGGACCAATTATGCTGTTGTCTGTTTGCTTCCATGAAAAAACGGGTGAGAAGATGAAATCGATTTCTGCAATTGCCTTCGCGCGCGTGTGGCGCTGTGGCTTGGGGTTCGTGCTGGCGCTGCTTTCCGGGTTGCCGGCGGTTGCGCAGCAGCGTCCTCCGGCTGTGCCGCTGATCGCCCACAATCCCTACTTCAGCGTCTGGTCCATGAGCGACAAGCTCACCGACAGCAACACGCGGCACTGGACCGGTCGGGCGCAGCCTATGTATGGCCTGGCGCGCATCGACGGCAAGACCTGGCGGTTCATGGGCGAGAGTCCGCGCGAGATTCCGGCGATGGAGCAGACGTCGCTTGCAGTGACGCCGACGCACACGGTCTACAAGTTCCAGGCCGGCCAAGTTTCGCTTACTGTGAGCTTCTTTACCCCTGCCTTTCCCAAGGATCTGGACCTGCTCTCGCGGCCGGTGACTTACCTGACGGTAAGCGCAAGCGGACCGGGCGATCACGAGCTTTCGGTGCTTATCGATGTGGACCCGGTCATCGCGGTGGATAACTCCGATGAGGCGGTTACCTGGGGCCGGTCGCGCGCGGCGGGGCTGACGGTGCTCAACGTCGGCTCGCGCGATCAGCGGGCGCTCAACCGGCCCGGCGACGATCTGCGCATCGACTGGGGCTACTTCCACATGGCCGCGCCGGATGCGGAGGGCGCGCAGTTTGCGCTGTCGCCGGAAGCGCTAAGCAGTTACGCAACCACGGGCGGCCTGCCCGGGGCCGACGAGATGGACATGCCGCGGACGCCGCGCGAGGGGGCGGCCGACCTGGCGGTGTTGCTGCCGTTTGGGAAGGTCTCCGCGCAGACCGTGAGCCGGCATGTGCTGCTGGCCTACACCGAGGACTACGCGATCGAATACCTGGGGCGGAAGCTGCGGCCCTACTGGCAGCGGAACGGGTTGAGCGTGCAGCAGATGCTGGCTGACGCCGAGAGCCAGTATGCGGCGCTTGAGAAGCGCGGAGATGCGTTTGACAGGGAATTGGCGGCCGACCTTGAAAAGACCGGCGGCAAGGACTATGCCCAGTTGGCGACCCTTGCTTACCGGCAGACGCTGGCGGCGCACGGGCTGGCGGCGGACGTGGACGGGACGCCGCTCGAGTTCCCCAAGGAAAATTTCTCGAACGGGTGCATTTCGACGGTGGATGTTCTGTATCCCTCGGCGCCGTTTTTCCTGTTCTTCAACCCGGCGCTCCTCGAGGCGCAGCTGAAGCCGGTGCTGGAGTACGCGGCGCTGCCCAGGTGGAAGTGGCCGTTTGCGCCGCACGACCTGGGGACCTATCCGCTGGCCGACGGGCAGGTTTACGGCGGCGGCGAACGCACCGAAGAAGATCAGATGCCGGTGGAGGAGAGCGGGAATCTGCTGATTCTGGTGGCGGCGATGGAGCGGGAACTAGGCAACTTCGATTTTGCGCGGGCCTACTGGCCGCAGTTCACGCAGTGGGCCGAGTATTTGAAGGCTGAGGGGCTGGACCCGGCGAACCAGCTTTCGACGGATGATTTTGCCGGCCACCTGGCGCATAACGCCAACCTCTCCATCAAGGCCATCGAAGCGCTCGCCGGCTATGCGGAACTGGCGCGGGGGGTGGGCAAGCCGGAGGTGGGCGCCGAATACGCGCGGCTGGCGGCGGAGATGGCGGCCAAATGGCAGACGATGGCCATCGACGGGGACCACTACAAGCTGGCCTTCGACAAGCCGGGGACGTGGAGCCAGAAGTACAACCTGGTGTGGGACCAGATCTTGGACCTCAGGCTGTTTCCGGCGCAGGTGCGGCAGACGGAGCTGGCTTTCTATCTTCAGCACATCAACCGGTTCGGGCTGCCGCTGGACAATCGCGCCGATTACACAAAGCTGGACTGGAGTGTGTGGACGGCGACGCTGGCGGACACTTCCCGGCCGGGCGAGGCGGAAACCTACCGGCAGATTCTGGAGCGGACGGGGCACTGGATCAACGAGGGGCCGAGCCGGGTTCCGCTGACGGACTGGTACGACACGAAGACGGGCAAGCAGATCGGCTTCCAGGCGCGCTCGGTGGTGGGCGGGGTGTACATCAAGGCGCTGGCGGACAAGGGGCTGGCGAAAAAGTGGAGGGGGCGCATGGAACCCTGACGGGATTTCCTCGCTCCAAATCTCTCCCACAGTGCTTGAGCCCAGGCACATCCTGGTTCTGAATGTGCGGGCTGCGGCCCTTATCCTTCAATACCGCGCATGTGTAGACAAGGGTTCACGCGGGTCACTCCTTTGCGTCCTGGACGCAGCGGAATCCCACGCCGCCGGAGCGGTCGTAGCCGGGAGCCATCAGCAGCAACTTGCCGTGTTCGTCGTTTCGATAGGCCTGCGGAAAGTACCAGATGGAGCCCTGCGGCTGGTAGTACTCGCCTCCGCGGACGATGCCGGCGCGGGTGTGCTGGTCGGTGTACTCGTCTGTCCATTGCCAGACGTTGCCGACAAGGTCCATGACGCCGTAAGGGCTTGCGCCCTGCGGATGCGCGTCGACGGGGTCAGGGCCGCGCATGATGCGGCTCGTGTCGGGCATGGCGACGTTGGCGGACTGCCAGACGCTGCCCCAGGGGAAGGCGCGGCTGTCGAGGCCCTGGGCGGCCAACTGCCACTCCCACTCGTGGGGCAGCCGCTTGCCGGCCCACTGGGCGTAGGCGCGGGAGTCCTCCATGGAGACCCAGGTGACCGGGCGCTTCTCCCAGCCCTGCGGGAAGGCGCCGTTCTTCCAGTCGCGCAGGAAGTTGATAGAGTCTTTCGGCGCGTAGTGGGTGGCGTCGAGGAACTGCCTGAACTGGGCGTTGGTGACCGGGTATTTGTCGATGAAGAAGGGCTTGATCTCCAGGGTGTGCTCATGAAAGCGGCGCGGGGTGGGCTCCCAGGGGTACTGGACATCGACCAGATTGGAAGCGTCGCCCTCGATCTCGACGCCCTGCACCCTGAAGTTGAAGCTCCCGCCGGGAATGCGGACCATGCCGGCAGGGGCTTCGGCTGCAGGCGCGGTGGGTGGAATTTCGACGAGGGTCTGCTTGAGGATGGGCGGCTCGTGGGAGAAGTCGGCCAGGGGCTTGCGAGTCAGTTCAGCCATGTGTTGCATCAGGGTCTTGATTGCGTCGCTGGGCTCGCCCGCTATGGCTAGCACAGCTCCGTAGCCGCTGGCTTCCAAATCGAAGCTGAGCGTGGCGGTCTGGCCGTTGGTTTCGGGCTTTAATTCCACGCCGTGGTAGAGGTCGAAGTAGCGCGTGCCGGGCAAATAGGGAACCTCCATCTGGCGGCCGGAGACTTCGTATGGATTGCGGTTGACGATAGTCCACACCGTCTCGATCAGGTGCGGCCATCGACTCGCATAGACTCCGTAATGATTCATGGGGTAGAGCGGCTCCCAGTCGGGGCTGACCAGGAAGGGAGCGACGCCGCGCTCGATGGTGGCGACGCGGCGGGTGGCTTCGCCGTCGCGCGGAGTGATGCCGATCCAGATGCCCCAGACGTCTTCCCAGCTCTCCCAGCCGACGCCGTTGAAGAAGGCGTATTGCAGGTCGTCGGTCTTGTCGGGGTTCCAGCGGTCGCTGATGTTCGCCATGTGGCGGGTCTCCAGCCACTTGTACTTGTCGACCATGGGGATGAAGGGAAAGCTGTACTGGCCCCAGTTCATCACGTTCCAGGCCAGGGCTTCGTCGCTGGGGCTGCCTTCCGGCTGGAAGGCGAGAGGGTGGCCGATCTTTTCGGCGGCCAGCGAAAAGCCCAGCGGCACCCCGTCCTGGGTGTCGCCGTTGATGCCGTCGGCGCCGATCTCTTTCATGAGCGCGGCAATGGCGTCGGGCCAGGGCTGGTCAGGCGCGCGGGTGCCCTGGTCCCACATCATCATGGGAAAGAGGACCCGGACGCCCCGGCGGTGGAAGTCTGCGACCATCTGCCGCACCCCTTCCACACCGCCGGGCATGGACTCGACCATCTGGAGCTGGTTGCGGTCGTCGACGCCCATGTTAGGGTAGGTGGACCAGACGAGCACGGCGTCGATGCCGCCATAGCGTTTGCCGAGGTCGTCGAGATAGCGGTCAACGGTGTAGCGGCCGGCTGCGGGATCGTAGAAGTAGCGATCGTGGACCATCATCTGCGGCTGCATGAAGCTGGACTGAGTCCACTGGAGAGCGGGCATTGCGTAGCGTGAAGGGTCGTAAGCGATGCGGATGCGGCGCTCCGCGCGCCAGCGCTGGAGATCGGCGAGCCAGTGCTCATGCGTGTAGGGAGGGCAGCCCTCGGTGAGCAGGCCCTCCCAGGCGTGGTGCAGGCTCATGCAGTCGGGTGGGGGGATTTGCTGACCGCGCGCCGGGTATTGGGTGTCCTGCGCGGCGGCGGCGAGTGCGATTGAGACGGCGAGGATGGCAAGACTTGATGTGCGAAACATGCTGTAGGCGCTCTCCATTGCAGAATCTGGGCGGCCTCGAGAGCCGGGAGTGTTGAGATTTCAATTGCGCTGCGCGAGGAAGCTTTCGATATCGGCCCTGGTGGGCATGGAGGCCTGCGCGCCCCGGCGAGTGACGGAGATGGCCGCCGCAACGGAGGCAATTCGTGCCGCGGCCCATGGATTGTAACCTTCGAGGAGGGCTACGGCGAAGGCTCCGTTGAAGCAGTCGCCTGCGCCGACGGTGTCAACGGCTTCGACTGGAAGCGGGCTGACCCACGCTGCATTGCCGCCGGCCACGGCAACGTATGAGCCTTCGGCGCCGCGTTTCAAGACAATGCCTTGGGGGCCGCGGATCAGCAGGTGGCTCGCGGCCAATTCGGGAGTCTGCTCGCCGTTGAGATAAAACGCGGCCTCGGTTTCGTTGGGAGTGAACCAGGCGACCTGGGCCCAGACGGCCTCGGGGAGTTGGGCGGCGGGAGCGGGGTCGAGCATGACGGGTACGCCGGCCTCCGCGCAGAGGGCGAGAAGATGGCTGACTGTCTCCATGGGGATCTCGAGCTGACAGAGGACCATGCCGGCGGAGCGGATGAGCGCGGCATGACGGTCCACGAAGGCCGGATCGACTTTTCCGTTGGCGCCGGGAACCACCACGATGGCGTTCTCGCCGGCTTCGGACAGGAAGATGGGGGCCAGGCCCGAGGGGCCTGGGG